>Ga0078972_1001569_pt1 | contig 84432 bp, 77 predicted proteins | sample YelNatPaOPGAMG01_FD_67568 | JGI IMG/M metagenome (GOLD analysis project Ga0078972, IMG submission 67568) | Hot spring thermophilic microbial communities from Obsidian Pool, Yellowstone National Park, USA - OP-RAMG-01 (SPADES assembly) (version 2) | ecosystem: Environmental > Aquatic > Thermal...
GCTCCAATGAAACATAGCTGAACATCCCGTCCTGAAATCGCTCGTCTCCTCGCATGATCGTTAGACGAACAACACATCAACTGCGACTCTCCACACGGTGCCTATTTCAACGAGTTCCTAGCGCTTGCCGCGTTTCGCTGCGCGAATGCGGCGAATCTCTTCCATTCGCTGGCGCAGCAACTTTTCGCGGCCCTCTTCTGTCGGCTGATAGTAGCGGCGTCCGGCCAGGCTGGGCGGCAGGCACTCCATGTCGGCGACTTTGCCCTCTTCATCGTGGGCATACTGATAGCCCTTGCCGTAATCCATTTCTTTCATCAGCCGGGTGGGCGCGTTGCGCAGATGCAGCGGAACCGGCTCGGCGCGCGTAGCCTCGATGTCACCCAGCACTGCTCCATAGGCCGTGTAAACGGCATTCGACTTGGGCGCGAGCGCCAGATAAACAACGGCCTGCGCCAGAGCCAGGTCCCCCTCGGGCATGCCGAGAAATTCGAAGGCATCGCGTGCCGAAAGCGTGAGATTCAGCGCCTCGGGCGAGGCAAGCCCGACGTCTTCTACGGCCATGCGCACAACGCGGCGGGCCACATACATGCGATCTTCGCCCGCCTGCAGCATGCGGCCAAGCCAGTAGAGCGCCGCGTCAGGGTCGCTGTTGCGCACGGACTTGTGCAGCGCCGAGATCAGGTTGTAGTGCTCTTCGCCCTGCTTGTCATACAGCAGCACGCGCTGTTGCAGCGCTTCCTGCGCCAGGTCGCGAGTGACGCGGGGATCATCTTCGCGCGACTGCGCCAGCTTGGCGGCGACTTCGAGTGCATTGAGCGCGTTGCGGGCGTCGCCCGAAGAATAATCAGCGATCAAGGCAAGCGCATCGGCATCGAAGGTCACGCCCATGTTGCCGAGTCCGCGTTCGCTGTCAGCAGCCGCGCGCGCGAGCAGAGAGACCAGATCGTCTTCTGTGAGCGCCTGCAGCATGTAGACGCGGCAACGGGAGAGCAGCGCGGCGTTCACCTCAAATGAGGGATTCTCAGTCGTCGCGCCAATCAGGCGGATGGTGCCGCGCTCCACGTATGGCAGAAAGGCATCTTGCTGAGCACGATTGAAGCGGTGAATCTCATCGACAAAAAGAATGGTGCGCGAGCCATAGGTCGAGGCCTTTTCGGCATCGGCCATGACCTGCTTGATCTCCTTGATGCCCGACAGCACGGCAGAGAATTCAATGAAGCTGGCGTTTGTGGTCTCGGCAACAATCTTGGCAAGGGTGGTTTTACCCACGCCAGGAGGGCCCCAGAAGATCATCGAGGCGGCATCGTCACGCTCGATCTGCACGCGCAACGGCTTGCCCGGCCCCAAAAGATGCTGCTGGCCGCGAAACTCGTCGAGCGTGCGCGGGCGCATGCGCTCGGCCAGAGGGCGCGTGCCCGCTGGCGGCGTGGATTCAGACCCGGGAACGGCAGCAAAAAGATTCATAAGGCTACTGTTCCCTTTGAGATGCGGCACGCTGGCGCGAGGCCTCATAGAGCAGAATGCTGCCGGCAATAGCCGCATTGAGTGATTCGACCGGACCCGGCGTAGGAATCGCGAGGCGCGCGCAAGCCTTCTCAAGCAGGTGAGGCGCAAGCCCCGCGCCCTCATTGCCGATGAGTAGCGCACAGGGCTGCGTTAGAGCGGCCTGTGTGGCTGGGAGCTCACCATCGGCGGTGGTGGCAAAGAGGGTGACGCCCTGAGCGGCAAGCCGTGCCAGCACCTCTTCTTCACAGCGCGCGACGACCGGCATGCGAAAGACCGACCCCGCCGAAGCCCGCACCACTTTTGCATTCCACAGATTCACCGTGCCGGGCAGCGTAAGGACGCCACTTGCGCCGAAGGCTTCGGCCGAGCGTATCAGTGTGCCCAGATTTCCGGGGTCCTGCAGGCCGCCAGCGACGAGCAGCAGCGCCGGCGCGTGGGGTGGGAAAAGATCGTCCCAATCAAAATACGGTGGCGCAAGCAAGGCGGCGATGCCCTGCGGAGACTCTGTATCGACAGCGCTTGAAAATATGTCGGCGGGCAATTCCAGTATTTCCGCGGAATCCAGAGCGGCACGGGACGGGGCCTGGGCCGCGACGCGTTCCAGCGCCGCCCACTGGCCGCTACGAACAAACACGGCTGCCGGAGCCAGGCCGCTGCGCAGGGCCTCGCCCAGTAGCAGTTCGCCTTCGAGGGCAATGTATCCCCGCTCTCCCTTACCGGGATGCGAAAAGGCCGCACGCAATTCCTTCACGCGGGAGTTGTGCCGGCTTTGTACAATGCGTGTAGTGCGTGCGCGCTCTGTGGCATTCGGCATGCGTGGATTTTACGCTGTTTGCCGGTGGAACCTTCGCTCACGGGGGCCGCGCTGCTTTGGGAGATGCCTTGTACGCAGAGATGCTCCGCATCCATCCGGATGAGCCAGAGCCAGACCGAATACAGTACGTGGTCACTTGTATTCGCAGCGGCAAAGTTGTCGGCATGCCGACCGATACGTTCTATGGCCTCGCCGTGGACCCGGTGAACCTGCGAGCGGTAGAGAGTATCTACGAGCTGAAGTCGCGGCAAAAGCATAAGCCGTTGTCGCTGCTCATCGCCAACCCCGGGCAGGCCTATGAGCTGGCCCGCGAGGTAGACAACCACTTTGACCGGCTGGCGGAGCGCTTCTGGCCCGGACCGCTGACCATCATCGTCAAGGCAGGCTCGCGTCTGCCGCTGCGCAGTACGGCTAACACCGGCAACGTGGCGCTTCGTGTGCCCGACGCCGAGATTCCCCGTGCCGTGGTGGAAGCCCTGGGCCTCCCGATCACTGCCACCTCTGCCAATCTGCAGAACGCAGCCGAATGCACCTATGCCTCCTGTGTGCGCGACCAGCTTGGCGAGCGCATTCCACTGATTGTGGATGGAGGCCCGACGCCCCGCAGCCTGCCCACGACCATTGTGGATCTCTCGGCCGGAGGCGGGCAGTGGCAGATTCTGCGCGAAGGCGCTATTCCCACCTACGCCATCGCCCTGGCATTGCAGCAATGATGGATGCGCACGACCCGGCACCCGCCGGAGCACCACAAACCCGCTCTGCCGCAACCTCCGCGAGGAGACGCCAAAGGGTGGTCCGCTTTCTGGGGGCTCTTTGCGTGCTGGGAGGTGTCGCGTGGACTGCGTGGGTCTATAGCCAGATTCGCTACTACGAGACGCACGATGAGGCGCGCCCCGCCGGAGCCATTGCCGTCTTTGGCGCGGCAGAGTATGACGGAACGCCTTCGCCCGTGCTGCGCGCGCGGCTTGATCATGCCCTTGCGCTCTATCAGGAAGGGCTCGCTCCTCTGGTGATTACGCTCGGGGGCAGAGAGAATGGCGACATCTACACCGAAGGCGGAGTGGGCCGCGACTACCTGATGGCGCATGGAGTTCCCGAAGCCAGCATCATCGCCGAAACCGAGAGCGACGATACCGAAGAGTCCGTGGCGCGGCTGGCCGTGATTGCGCGAGAAAATCACATCGAAACGCTGGACGTCGTGAGCGACGGATCACACCTGTTCCGGATTCATGCGCTTTGTGTCGCCGCGGGACTGAAGGTTTTTACCTCACCCCGGCCAGATTTGCGGCCAGCACCGCTCGAGTACGTGATTCGCCGCCGCCTGCATGAGATCGCCAGCTACACGGCGTGGCGGCTGCATCTGCATTGAGCCGCTACGCGGGCGGTTGCCAGTTGCCAGTTATCAGTCGGCAGTCCGCGGTTTGAATCAGCGAATCTCTCCGACGCCCGGTATTCCCCTATTTCAAGAGGCTCATGGCGGCGACGGCTGTGAGGGCAGCGGCAAGGGTGGAAAGAGTGTTCACCGCATCATTGTTGAGCCATCCGCGCCGCTCGATCCATTCGCCGAGCAGGCTGTCGAGGAAGAGCCCCAGAATGGCCGCGCCAAAGGCCAGGCCAGCCTCCTGCCAGTTCATCGGCAAAGCCATGCGGGAGACGCCAGCCACAACGGCAGCCCCTGCACATCCGCTGAGGGTTCCCGCCACGGTGATGGCGCCGTCAGTACCGGGCGGAACACGGCGAAGCGTGGTGAGAAGGCGCGGTTCGCCGCCGATGACCTGCCCGATCTCAGAGGAAAGCGTATCGGCCGTGGCCTCGGCCAGCGCTGCGGTCATAGCCACCAGCCAAAGATGCGGCACGGGCGAATGCTGATAGACCAGCACCATCGAAAAGGGCACGCCACAGAGGGCCGCAACCCCAAGGTTAGCCATCACCTGCGAGGCCGTGCGTCCTCGCTTGTCCTCGGCGAGGCCGAGTTTCTCCTTGGCGGAGCGGCCCGCGCGGGTGGCCAGCAAGGTGAGCACCAGCAGCGCGGCCAGGGGCCAGAGGGACGTGTGCCAGCCGGGTGTCCAGAGCGAGAGGCTGGCGGCAACCAAGGCCCCGGCGGCGGCTCCGCCAGGAGTGGCCGCACGCACCCACCACACCACAAAGCCAAACACGGCGGCGATCCCCAAAGCGATGTAGACTCTGAGACCCTCCCCAGAGGTAAGGCCATGCCCGGCATCCAACACCAGATGCGCGGCCAGAACAGGCGAAAAGACCAGCAAAATCGCCTTCGATTGCCAGCGGAGCGGCGGAGCATGGCGCGGCGTCTGGTTCACCAGGAGGTCCTTTCTGGCTTTTCCCCTGTGCGGGGATCAAAGGGAGTTTGTACACTGATTTACAATCAAGTTCTACAGCACAACCGGTAGTGAGGTAATTTTTGCGAGTGCGAAGCATGGTGTGGCTGGCGGCCGGGGGGCTGCTGGCGGTGGTTGCAACCGTCGGTTGCGGCAATCAATATCAACCAGTCATTACCCCTATTCAGCCGACGGGGCCGGCCGGGCAACCTACGGCATATGCGCTCGTGACTTCAGAGCCGCACTATAACCTACTGGATGTGCCAGCAGATAATCCGTGCATTCTGAACAATTCGGATACGCCTCCGAGTCCACAAGCCTATACCGACCCGGGCGTGGCGACGCTGATCGATACGTCTGGCGACAGCATCATGAACACGGCGCTGATCGGGAATGGCCCCATCAACATGGGTATGGATCCCACGGGCGGTCTCGCCTATGTGCCGAACTGCGACGGCACCATGAGCTACGTGGAAGCCAACAGCACGCTGCAGACCAACAAGATTCAGACCAGCACGTTCCTGAATAGCTACAACGGTGCCAAGGCCTATCCAGTGCCCGACAACGTTCTGGCCATGAATGGCACCATTTTTGTGACGGAGAAGGGCCACAATGCCATCGCCGAGATGAATGCCGAAGCGCCTCCGGCCCTGGAGCAGGAGATTCCCGTCGCCCCGGCCCTCATCAACCTGGTCGGCGTCGATGATGCCCAGCGCATCTATGCGATCAGCCAGGGCAATTCCAGCGCGGGTGGCAACCTGGCCTGGGGAGCCTGCAGCAATCCCTCGTCGGTCACCACCAATGGCGAGGCAGATGGGCTTGACCTGCTGATCAGCACGAACAACAAGATCACAAGCGTCGCCAACCAGAGCATTTCGTCACGTCTGCCCCTCGGTGTTTGCCCGGTGTATGGCGTAATGTCAAGCAACGGTGAGCGCGCCTTCATCATGAATCGCGGCAGCGGCACGGTTACGGTGATCGATGCGCAGAAGAACGCGATTGACCCCACCAACAACGGCTATCTGACCGGCAATGGCACGATCAACCTCTGTGGTGGAAAGTCGCCTTGCAACGCTGGTCCGGTTTTCGCGGATATCTACGGCAACGGTCAATTGATGGTTACGGCCAATTACGACAACAACACCATCAGCGTGATCGACATCAGCCAGGACGTCTATGGCAATGACAGCCCGACCTTCGGAAAGGTGCTTGCCACCATTCCTGTGGGCGAGCACCCGGCGGCGTTGAGCATTCTGCAGAGTGACACTGATCCCCGCGTGTATGTGGCGGATCAGGGCACCACGAGCGGCAGCGGCAGCAACTTGACCTACAACGATGATGGCGCGGTCACGATCGTGAATCTGAACAATGACTCCGTCATCAAGACCATCTCGCTCGACATGAATCCGCGTGAGATTGCCTCGGTGTACAACTACCCCACCGGCAAGGTTCTGGTGACCGGGCCCAACAGCCCATTTGTAACGGTGATTCGCACCGATACAGACACGCTCGATACCACCATTGAAGTGCAGGGCAACATCACCGGCCTGCGCACCGGTACGCAGTATGCCGGCGCGTCCAGCGGTGTGCTCACCAACAACAGCATCATTGAGAGCCACGCGCCGGGTTCTGGCGAGCCATAGAGCGCGGCTGCTTCGCAGACAACAAAGAGGCGGTGGAAAGATTCCACCGCCTCTGCTTTTTTGCGTGAATGAAGCGCTATTTGCCGGTCTTCTTGTTAGCGGCCTTGCGCGGCTTCTCTGCCGCCTTGCCACGCGGACTGGCCTTCTTTGCAGTGGCAGGCTTTGAGGCTTTGGCGCTGCCTTGGGCACCTGAGCCAGGACTTGCATCTTGCCCCGAACGCTTCGGCTTGTCTTTCTTCGCTTTGCCCAGGTCCGATTTGTTTGGCCCTGCTTTAGCCGGGTCCGCTTTGCCCGGACTCATCTTTTTGGCCGCCTTCGATTTCCCAGGGCTGGCTTTCCGAGAGCCAGACGAAGACTTTGTGGGCTTAGGCGGCAGCGTCACAAGGGTATCGACGCAGTACTTCAGGGCAGCCATCTCCTGGCAAGCCGCACGTACTTCCGTATCGATTTCCGTGACAATCCGGCTATCTGGCACCTTGCGTCCGGTCAGACGGCAGAGCTGTGGCGTGCGAAGCCACCAGAGCATCTGCTCATAAGAATCCCGGACGATGTAGGTATGCCCCTGCCACTCGTTCCAGCCCAGCAGCCAGCGCATCTCAGGGTCTTCCCATTGCGCGCGAGTGAGGCCATAGGTCCGCAGAGGCACAGACTTCCTTTCCATGAGAAGCGCCTGACGAACGCGCGCCGCCGCGCGCCATCCCTCCTCGGCCGGCAAACCAAGATGGTGAAAGGCCTTCGCGAGCGGATCGCGGAAGCGAAGACCCTCAAAGATGGCTCCAGCGTCCAGCACGGGCTGCTTCTTCCCTGCCCCGGAGAGCGATTCCAGCAGGAAGGCCAGGACGCGCCACGCCAGCACAGGAGCCCAAAGCGAAGCCGCCATGACCTCGGGGCTGTAGCTGGGCAGAATGCGGCGCGCCTCGGGCGGCCAAAGCTCGGGGAAGAGCGCCTCTGCGGAGGGCAATCGCAGCATGGCGGTGAAACTCTCGTGAAAATCAGCTTCCATCGTGGCCGGATCGCGGAAGACCGGCAGTATCTGCCCGGACGTCTCCTGCGATGCCGTCGCTCGCTCCCATTGGGTGCGATAGACAGCCTGCGCTTCTTCCAGAAAAATGCGGACGAGTTGCCAGAGCGAGGTCAGCGCCTCTTTGCGCGCGATGCGGGCCTTGGCGGCAGCGCGCGCATCCCCTGCGGGTACGGGTTGCGCCGCGAGATCGGCAAGGTGACGCACCACCGGCGCGTCGAGCACCTGGCGCAGGGCCTCATGCGCCGGTTGCAGTTCGAGATGCAGCAGAGCCTCGTCCAGGTTGGGCACGCCTTCGCCCTTCAATGCATCGCAGAGGCGATCCCAAGGCTGCTCGGCCGTGGCACGCAGCTCCTGCCAGTCGAGCAGCACATGGTATTCATAAGCCTGCAGCCGGATGCGGAAGCCCTGCCCAGCCAGTTCATTGGCGCGGCGCAGATATTCAAGCCCAGTGCTGGCATCGCGATAACGCAGCAGCAACCCGGCGTCGCCGCCAAAGCCCAGCCCCTCCTGCAAGGACTGGCGGCGAAGCTGCCCTGAGCCCTTGTCCGCATAGGCTGCTGAAACGTGGACGGTGCCTTCGGTCTCACCATAGCGGTTGTGGTAGAGCACCAGCGCGCGCTCATCGCCCCTGCGGTTGGAGTAGGCAAAAACGTTCTCATCCACCGTCCCATCAGGCCGGTAGAAGTCATACAGCAGAAAGTTGCCGCTCTCGGCAAAGAGCGAACGGCGGTGCAGCAGTGGAGCAATCTGCCGCTCGTGCCGCTCCACCAGCCACGGGTTCGCGTTCTCTTCATAGCGAGGACGGCGATACTCCATGCCGTACTTCTCGGTGAAGCCCTCGATCTGGCCGTGGCCAAACATCGGCAGTCCCGGCAGCGTAGCCATAAGCGTGGCGACGCCAAAGCACTTGTCTCCGCTGCCAAACTGGTCGATCGCCGTGCGCTCATCGGGATTGCTCATGAAGTTGACGTAGCGCTTCAGAATATCCGGATCAAACTCAATGGTGTTCTTGATCACCGAGCGATACTTGGCGTTCTCCTCATCGCGCAGCATGTTCATAAACGCACTGTTGTAGACGCGATGCATGCCCAGCGTGCGGACAAAATACCCTTCCATGAGCCAGAAGGCCTCAGCCAGCAGCAGCGTGCCTGGCACCTCGGCCGCGACGCGGTCCACCACTTCCCGCCAGAACTCATGCGGCATGGCGCGGTTGAACTCCTCATCGGTCAGACCATATTCGGCGCGCGAAGGAATCGCCCCGCTCGCGCCCGGGCCGGGGAACCAGAGCCGGTGGAAATGCCGCTTGGCCAGCGTCATGGCCGCGTCAAAGCGAATGACGGGGAACATGCGCGCCACATGCAGAATGGTTTGAATCAGATGCTCGCGCACCGCCGGATTCAGATAATCGAGCTGCGCCGTGTCATTCCACGGAAAGCTGGTGCCGTCATTGCCGTGGTAGATATAGCGCACCTCGCCGGTGGCGCGGTCGCGGCGGCGAAAGACCACAGCCGCATCGGTCTGGTCATAATAGTGGCGTTCGATCTGAATCTCGACGCGGCCATCAGCGGAAAGATCTGGCCCGTCAAAGGAATAATTCGGATAAGGCGTGTCCCAGCGCGACAGAAACCAGTCAGGATGCTCCACCACCCACGGCGAATCAATTCCCATGTGGTTGGCCACCATGTCGCTGGCCAGCCGGATGCCGCGCTGCGCCGCGCGCTCACGCAGGTGGTTGTATGCCGCTTCTCCGCCCAGGTCGTCGGCAATGCGATAGTCAAAGAGCGAATAGGCCGACGCCACCGCGTCCGCGTTGCCGCAAAGCTGCTTGATGGTCTTGCTGGCGCGGCTGCGCTCCCACAGGCCAATCAGCCAGAGCGCGGTAAAGCCGCGGCGGGCCAGTGCGTCCAGTTCTTCATCGGGAATCTGATCGAGCCGCTCGATGGCGCGGCCGTACCAGCGCGAGAGCTGGTTGAGCCACACGTAGGTGCTCTTGGCCATGAGCACGGTGCGCGGCATCCATTCGACGTCTGCGCTGAACTTTTCATACTCCACATCGGGCACGCCACCGAAGCTCGGGACTTCTGACTCGCTGACCGGACCGCCCCCGTGCTGGCCGTGGCGGCGGCGTTCTTCGGCCAGGCGCGCCGGGTCCCATGCAGGATGAAACTGCGTCCAGATGGCCAGCTCTTCCTCATGCAGCACTTCCCCGGCCACCATCAGTAGACGGTCAATCGCCGATCCCAGCAAGCCACCCCAGCGCTTGCGAATCACCGCAAGCTGATCGCGCAACGAGCCTGGAGCCGTGAGCGCGGGCACCAGCAGCAGCCGCAGCAGGTCCATCGGGCTGGCGTCAGCAACAGGAATGAGGGGCCGCGTCGCGAAGTACTCCGGCAGGCTCTGCGCGGCCTGGCGGTAAATGGTGTGTTCGGCCAGCGGCGTGTCGTCAAACAGTTCCACAAAGGGCAGAAAGGCCGGATTGCGATTGGCCATCCAGAGCAGAATCATCTCTTCAAAGGCCACATCGCGGTGCGAAACGCCATCGGTGGCGCCAGCCAGCCACTTCTCCGGCGTCTGCTCGCCGCGATAAACGACAATGCCCGGGTAATGCTGCACAAAAGCCAGCAGCAGCTTTTCGACCTTCTCCTCGTGGAAGCGGCCGGCCAGCCAGGCCAGCCCCTCGGTCATGACCTGCGGATCATACTGCTTGCGATACTGGGCCACGAGCGCATGGCAGGCCTCATCAATGAGGCCCATGGCATAAAGAGCGGCGGGGTGAACGCGCTGCTCGGGGTGGCGCTCCACGTCGCGCACCTGATTCATGCGATGGGCGAACTCGCGGCACGCAGACAGGCTGGCAAATACGACATTCCCGTTGAACGAAAACAACGTCTCCGCAAATTGGTAGCGCTCGCGGACACGGCGGGAGATGTGAAATTCAAAGATCGGCAATCTAGCCCCCAAAAAAGTTCTATCGATACTCTGTCAGATGCACAGGCTTACGATATTTGTAGCCGCGCCACCCGGCAGGAGGGTTGAGAGGATTGATCGTCAATTTTGCAGAACGTGCTCACAATCACAACTGGAGTCTCGACCCGATCATACGCTCCTTGCTCGATGTGGACTTTTACAAGTTATTGATGCTGCAGTTTATCTGGAAGCATTTTCCGTCTGCCAGGGTGACTTTCACCACCGTCAACCGCAGCTCGCAGGTGCGGCTGGGCGACATGATTCTGCGCGAAGAACTGGTGCAGCAACTAGAGCATGTGCGCCGCCTGCGCTTTGGCCGATCAGAGCTGGTGTGGCTGGCCGGCAACACTTTTTATGGCGTGCGCGGCATCTTTGAGCCGGCCTTTATCGAGTGGCTGGCCGAAGACTTTCGCCTGCCCGACTATGACGTGAGCGCGCGCGATGGCCAGTTTGTGCTCACCTTTGAGGGCCGCTGGACTGAAACCACGCTCTGGGAGCTATACTCGCTCTCCATTTTGACGGAACTGAAAACTCGCGCCATGTTGAAGCATCGCGGCGAGTTGGCCCTCGACATTCTCTACGCCCGCGCCAAGAGCCGCCTGTGGAGCAAGATGGAGCGGTTGCGAGGCGTTCCCGGGCTCAAAATCGCCGACTTCGGCACGCGGCGCCGGCACAGCTTTCTATGGCAGGAGTACGTCGTCAAAGCCATGCGCGACACGCTCGGCGAGAGCTTCACCGGCACGTCGAACACTTTTCTGGCCTACAAGCATGACCTGGAAGCCATCGGCACCAATGCGCATGAAATCCCCATGGCTCTGGCCGCCATGGCCGATGATGAGTCGTCGCTGCGGCACGCGCAGTACCGCATGCTTGAGCTATGGCAGGAGACCTATGCCGGTGCCCTGCTCATCATGCTGCCGGACACCTTCGGCACAACCCAGTTTCTCGATGGCGCGCCCGAGTGGGTGGCCAACTGGACCGGCCAGCGCGTCGACAGCAAAGATCCTTTTCTCGCAGGCGATGAATATATCGCGTGGCTGAAGAAGCATGACTGCGATCCGCGCAAAAAACTGCTCATCGCCTCTGACGGACTCGACGTGGACGATATCCTCGCCCTGCACGCCTACTTCGCAGGCACCATTCAGAATGGCGCGCGACCGTATGAATTTCGTTCCGCTACAGATTTTCAGAACGCCGCACGCTGGACCCCCGATCGACGGCTGCGCTTCAGCGCAGGCTGGGGTACGCTGCTCACCAACGACTTTCGCGATTGCGATCCGGAGTCAAACAACGACTTTGACCCCATCAGCCTGGTCTGCAAAGTGGCGAGTGTCAATGGAAGGCCCGCAGTCAAACTCTCTGACAACTACGCCAAATCACTCGGGCCGGCCAGCGAAGTGGCGCGCTACCGCAAAATCTTCGGGACGGCTGGCATGGCGAACGTTCCGGCGATTGTCTGATAGACAATCGATTGTGTGGTTCGATAAAGTTGCGCTGGCAGTTGGTTGTGAAGGAGTTTGAGGATGAAAAGCTTTTGTTCTGCGTTGTTATTGCTGATGCTTTCACTGCCCGCCATGGCCATGACGGGATTCGTGCACACCCAGGGAGCGCAACTGGTCGACGGTCAGGGAGCGCCGCTGCATCTGCGCGGCATCAACCTCGGCAACTGGTTTGAGCCGGAAGGGTATATGTTTCACTTCGACGGCGGCCCGCAGGCCCCGCGTGAAATCTATGACCTGACCAAATCGCTGCTCGGTCCCGATCAGGCAAAGGTCTTCTGGCAGAAGTATCGCGAAGCCTACATTACCCGCAAAGACATCGTCTTTCTGAAGCGCGCCGGTTTCAACTCTGTGCGCGTGCCGATTGATTACAAATTCTTCACCACCGATAACTCCGCAGGCTTTCAATTGCTCGATCAACTGGTGCAATGGTGCAGGCAGGAAGGCATCTACGTCATCATCGACATGCATGACGCGCCCGGCGGCCAGACCGGCGCGAACATCGACAATGCGTGGAATTACCCCTGGCTCTACTCGAGCGTGGAAGAGCAGAACGAGCTGGTCTCGGTGTGGACGCGCATCGCCAACCGCTACAAGAACAATCCCGCCGTGCTCGGCTATGACCTGCTCAACGAGCCCATCGCAAACTACCCCAGCATTGAGAAGTTCAACAAAGATCTTGAGCCGGTCTACAAGAAAGTTGCTGCGGGCATTCGCAGCGTAGACACGCACCACGTCCTGATTGTGGGCGGCGCACAGTGGGATACGAATTTCTCGATCTTCGGGCCTCCGTTTGACTCGAACCTCATGTACACCTTCCACGCTTACTGGATGCCGCCGGTCAAGGCGTCCATCCAGAAGTATCTGGATTTTCGCGCGAAGAATCATGTGCCCATCTGGCTGGGTGAGTCCGGCGAAAACAAGGATGCGTGGATCGCCCAGTTTGTGAACACCCTCAACGCCAACAACGTGGGCTGGTGCTTCTGGCCGTACAAGAAGATGGATGCCACATCGAGCGTCGTAGATTTTGCGCGGCCTCCGCACTGGGATGAAATTGTGGCTTACGCGAAGCTGCCGCAGGGCACCGGAAACTCCAAGGCCCTCGAAGCAGCGCGGCCTCCCCAGGCGGACATCGACGCAGCCTTCGCGGGCCTGTTAAAGAACATTCGCTATCAGAATGAGCAGGTCAATCAGGGCTATCTGCAGGCACTGGGACTACACGCCAACGCCGCCCACTAACCGCGCAACAGAAATCGATCAATGACCTCATACCGCGAGCCAACCGGCCCCGGCACTGACTCGTAAAGCACAAACTCTGACACCTTCACTGAGCCGGACGGATGCTCCTGAAAACGGGGCAACGTCCGGCTCAGCATTTCCTGCCACTCGGCCTGATCGCGACGGCTGCGGCGGCGCGCCAGCGTCACATGCGGATGATATGGCCGCTCCTCGGGCAGGAACCCGCAACTGCGGCTCACCGTCGCGACCGCGCGCTGCAGCGCCTCCAGATCAGCATTGGGCTCTATCTCGGCCAGCAGCACACCGGCATGCTCAAATAAGCCGATCCCACAAATTTCAAGCGAGGTTAAGCTGCCCGTCACCTGTGCCAATGCCTGCCGCAGGCAGGCTTCCTGCGCGGTGGTCACCATGCCATAAAACTGCAGAGTCACATGCCACCCGCTACGTTCGCTCCATCGCAGATGGCTATGTTGCGCGGCCAGTGCTTCGGAGCACTCCAGCAGTTCAGGCACTTCAGCCGCTGGAATCGCAATGCCGGCGAAGAGCCGCTTCATCCCTCATTCTCCTCTGCGAAACAAAACGGCTGCCCCGCCTGCGCGGAACAGCCGTTACGGTTAAGATGCCGCTGTCAGAACTTCGGCAGCGGACTCTTGCTGGGAGCAAGAATCTGGTCAAGATAATCCGGCTTACCGGCCACGCGCTCCAGGTGCGGAATGCGCAGACCACCGTAGTAAGGAATCGAGACCGTCTTATAGTCTTTGCCGCGACGATACTGGATCTCAATCGGCTTGTGATCCTTCTCCGCCGCAAGAATGGCTTCCCGCAGCCCCTTGGCGGTGTAGGCCTCGCCATTCACTGAGACCAGTTGCGTGTCAGGAACCAGACCTGCCTTGAAGGCCGGGCTGCCCCACCAGACGTTGCCGATCATGGCCGCGCCGCCACCATGGCGAGCGCCCACTGAGATGCCCAGCGAAGTGGAGAAGTCAGCAAAGCCATACTTGGCAAACTCCGTCTGCTCCCACTCGATCGGCGTGTCGTTGTAGACCAGCTTGTAGCCGCCGCGAGTGATGCCGCCCTCGGGAACCTGCGGATGCAGATCGTAGATGCGCGTGCGAAGGAACTTGGCCCAGTCATAGGGAGCGACTGCGTTCAGGTTGTTCACGATGTCCTGGAAGTCATACTGATCGGTGATCATGCTGCCGTTGTAGACGCCCAGAAACTTCTTGCAGAAGTCGTCGAGCGACTTCTTGTCGTCGGTCAGCTGGCGAATCTTCGTGTCCACTGAGAGCCAGATCAGCTCGCCTTCGGTGTAGTAGTCCTCTGGGCGCTGCCAGCTCACCCAGCTCACGGGAGTGCGCTGCGAGATGATGGGCTGATTCGTCGTATCAATCAACGGACGCCAGTCGCGGCCCTTGTTCGCCTCAAAGCCGGCCGCCACGCGCGCAAAGATGTCGCGCGTCTGCTCGGGAGTACGCATGCCGGCGCGGGCCGTCAAGACGTTGCCCCAGTACTGCGTCATGCCTTCATACACCCACAGCAGGTTGTCGCGCATCGGCACGTTGAAGTTCGGAGTCCAAAGGTCGTTGGGGCGGCGGAACTTGCCGTTCCACGAGTGCGTCGACTCATGCGCGAGCAGATCGCGCTCCAGCACGCCATCCTTCCAGTCGGTCAGGTAGTTTTCGCCCAATCCGTCTTCGCTGGACTGATGATGCTCCAGGCCGACGCCGCCAACCTTGTTGCTCAACAGCAGCAGAAAATCATAGTGCTTGTAGTGGTGCGAGCCGTAGAGCTTGTCTTCCTGCAGTGTGAGGTTCTTGTGAAGCTGCAGCTCTGCTGGAGTCATCTTCAGGTCTTCGGGCTTGTCCGCGAAGATGTTCAGATGCACGATGTCGGTCTTGGTCGGCGACAGGTCAAAGCGCGCATAGTAACGGCCGGCGTAAAGCGGCGAATCCACCAGAGTGTTCAGCGGAGTCTGCTCGAACTTCACCGTGCTGCCGTGATCTGACGCCGTTTCGAGTGCGGTGGCATACTTCCAGCCGTCGGGCAGATGCAGCGTTACATCAAAGGGAATGTCGCGCGAAAAGTATCCTGCCGGATACATGAGCACTTCGTTCCACTCCAGATCAGCCAGATTCTTGTCCATCTCAATGCGGCCTGCGCTGGGCTTGATGGGCGAGAGGTAGTCGAAGTCCAACCCAACCGTCTTGGCGCCCGGCGTCAGCGGAACATGGAATGCGTACATGTTGACGCGATCGCGCACCCACTGCACGCGCTGGCCATCGACCGTGGTGACGATGCCGCCCAGCATCTTGATGGGGCCATCAGGCTCGTGATCGCCCGGCAGCCATTGCGGGTAAAGCAGAATCATCTGCTTTGCGCCCGGCACGACCGGAATCACCTCGTGCACATGCTCCACGCGGTCAGTGAGATTGGTGATGTTCACATCGAGCTTCACCGGCCCCACATAAGCCTTGTCGAGCGGCTGTGGAATGGGGGGAGGCATCGGAACCGGCTGGGGTTGCGGTTGTGACTGCTCCTGCGCGAGCGCGCAAGAGGCGAATACAAGACTGGATGCAATAGCCAGGCAGGCAATTTTCCTCATGCAATGAAGTGTAACGCCAGAGACGAAAATCTGCCCATGCAACAAGGGCCATGGCTGCGCCTTACGCAGCCGTGGCCCTGTGGAATTCATGCAGTCTTGTAGCTATTGACCTTGGCCGAGGGAGTAGCCGGGCTTTCCGTCAAAGTTGTAAAGCTGCTCCGTTTTGATGAAATCAATGCCAGCCCGGGCCAGCTTTTGCAGCAGATCAGCGACGTTTGCGTTCTTGAGATTTTCCCCCTCAAAGCGGCAACGCCAGTGATCGGTGCAAAGCGTTTCTTCCCGTCCGTTCGGCCAGACTTTGACACCGCGATTGGTGATCATTTTGAGTGTAACTTCGCTCGTAGATGCGGCCTGCAGCTTCTCCGCCAGCGCGTCAGGCCGTATGCCCGCGTCGTCCACAAAGACGTCCACACCCACCAGGGTTTTCTTTTCCTCCGGAACGCTGGCCACGGAGGTGGAGCCTGCAGTGACTCCTGCGTCGAGCGGTTCCGTGCTCTGAGCGACCGGCTCATCCACGGCGGCCAACTGCACGGGACGGCGGCCGAGGCGTTCAATCACAGCCTCAGTGAAACGGCGAGTACCCGCACGCTCCTTGGTCTGGGCACCCGCGATGTCCACAGTATGAATGCCTTCCTCGAGCGTGCAGAGCCACGCATTCATGACCTTCGCGGCAATTGCTTCCAGCTTGAGGTGGCGCAGCATCTCCACCGCCGCCAGCAGCAGCCCAGACGGGTTCGCCACATCGCGGGCCAGGTCAGGCGCCGAACCGTGGATGGCTTCAAAGATTGCGCCACCCGAACCGATATTGACCGAGCCGCCCAGGCCCACTGAGCCCGTCATCTGCGCCGCAATGTCAGAGAGGATGTCGCCATACAGATTGGGCAGCAGCACCACATCATAATCTTCAGGACGGTGCACAAAGTTCGCCATACCGAAGTCCACGATCTGGCTGTGGGCCTGAATCTCGGGATACTCGCGCGCGACCTCATCGAAGACGCGATGAAAGAGTCCATCGGTCAGCTTCATGATGTTGTCTTTGATCATGCAGGTGATCTTGGAGCGGCCATGCTGGCGGGCATACTCGAAGGCATAGCGCGCAATGCGCTCAGACCCGCTGCGCGTGATCAGCTTGAGGCACTGTGCCACGTCCTGCGTCTGGCGATGCTCGATGCCGGCATACAGGTCTTCCTCGTTCTCGCGAACAATCACCACATCCATGTCAGGGTGCCGCGTCGTGACGATCGGCTTGTAGGTGCGGCAAGGGCGCACATTCGCATACAGCCCCAGCGTCTTGCGCATCGTCACATTCAGCGACTTGTAACCGCCGCCCTGCGGAGTCGTAATCGGCCCCTTCAGCATGACGCGCGTCCGCGCGATCGAGTCCCAGGCCTCCTGCGGAATGCCCGAAGTGTTGCCACGCAGATATACCTGCTCGCCAACCTCCACATATTCGGCGTCAAGACGAGCGCCGGCAGCGGAGAGAATGGACATCACTGCGGCCGTGATTTCGGGGCCAATGCCGTCTCCGGCCGCTACGGTGACAGAAATGGGAGTTAGCTTGGAAGCCTGAGCGGGTTCGGCCTGCTCCAGCTCGGTGGACGGAGAATGCACTTGGTAATACCTCCAGCAGTAAACTTTGAACAACCAACGATAATCAATATACGATATACATGTCGTGTATTGCAAATCGTCATTGAGCGAGCACCTATGCCTTTGAAAAAGAAAGCGCCTTCTGCCGTGAGCAAGTCCATCAAAGCGGTGAGACCCCCGAAGCCGCTGGCAGCCCCTGCATCGGCATCAGCAGCGGCTCCGGCACCCAACAGCAAGGCTCCCTGGACGTTTCTTACCAACCACTCGCACGTCCTGCTGTTGATCGCCCGCGATCCGGAAAGCCGCATGCGTGATGTCGCCCAGCAAGTGGGCATCACTGAGCGCGCCGTGCAACGCATCGTCGATGATCTCCAGGAATACGGCGTTCTCTCTGTCGTCAAGCGCGGACGCCGCAATACCTACACGGTGAATATGCGCCTGCCGCTCCGGCATCCCGTGGAAAACCGGCGCAGAGTCGGCGACCTTATCGGGATGGTCAATGGCTAGCTGAGGTGAGTGCTGGTTGACGGAGGGCATACCTGCGGGCAGAGAGCGTGCCAAGGGGCTGGCAACTCAGAGCTTTTGGCGGGCATCTAGCTTTCGATATTGACCTATTTTCGGGAGGAACCGATACCCCAATCCAGTCTGTGCAAGCAGCTTCTTCGCGCGCTTGCGGTCGTGATGATGATCCCTATGCTGGCGCTGCCGCTCAAGGCGCAAACCAGCAATCACATTGTCAGCAGCCAGGCTTTGCAGCAGCAAGTCCAGTCGCAGTCCAACACCCGGCAGCAGAACATCCAGACCGTGCAGCAGTTCTTTGCCACCCCGCTCGCGCACCGCGCCATGCAGATGGAAAAAGTCAGTCCGGAACAAATCCAGAAGGCCATTCCAACGCTTTCGAGTTCTGAGCTTGCGAATCTGTCTGCGCGCGCCTCGCACGCCCAGCAGCAATTTTCCGCCGGCGCACTCACCACCAGCCAGATGCTGTTGTTGATCGTCATCCTCTTGATTGTCGTTATTCTGGTTGCGGTTCACTAAGCGATGATGCTGATAAAAGGAGCAGCGCTGCTGCTCCTTTTCTTCGCTCCCGCACTGTCTGCATCCCGCGCCATCTGGGTCAATGTTCCCTTTGTCGCACAGCCGCGTGACGGCTGCGGAGCCGCGTCTGTAGCTATGGTGATGCAGTATTGGGCTGCACAGCAGCACCAGTCTGCAGGCGCGAGCGCTGAGGTTGCGGCCATCCAGAAGCAGGTTTTTTCGCGGCGGAGGCATGGCGCAACTCCAGGCGCGTTGGAAGCCTATCTGAGTCAGCACGGCTTTCTCGTCTTTGGAGTGCAGGGAAGCTGGCAATTGCTTCGGAAGCAGTTACAAAAGGGGCGGCCGCTGATCGTCGCCCTGCGTCCACCGGCGCAGCGCGCGCTACACTACGTGGTGATTGTCGGCGTCGATCCGGTAAAGGATCAAGTCCTCATGAATGATCCAGAAGAGCGAAGGCTGCTGCCCGAGGGCCGGGAAGAATTTGAGAAAGACTGGAGCGCCACTCACCAATGGATGCTGCTTGCCGTGCCGCGCCCGGCATCCTCGTGACCTGTCCGCGCTTATGAAGAGAGCTACAAGAGCCATTCTGCCTCTGCTTTTCGGGGTAGCGGTCTTATTGTCACCGTTCCGGTTACAAGCTCAGTGCAACACCCGCCAGGCAGATGCGTACTTTGCCCACGGCATGGCCTTGGCGCGCCAAAAGCAGTGGCAACCGGCCTACTCCACGCTCAAGGCAGGCGAAGACCTATGCCCGGCGCAAAAGCGCTTTCCTGAAGAACTGGCTGGCGTGGCCTTTGAGCAGAAGCAATATCCACAGGCAGCGCACTGGCTGCGCCGCGCTCTGCAGATGGATCCCACCGACGAATATGCGAATAATTTCGCCGGTACGGTCTACTACCTCATGGGCAATCTGCCCGCAGCGCTGTTGTACTGGAACCGCGTGCACAGACCGCAGATTCACGAGCTCAATTTCGATCTCGGCCTCGGCATTCGTCCTCTTATTCTAGGCCGCGCCTTCACCTTTTCGCCGCAGTCTTTGCTTACCCGACGGGAATTTGAGACTACAGAAGCGCGCCTCCATGGACTTGGCATTTTCCCTGCATACAGAATTGCGCTCAGCCCCCGCCCAGACGGTTCTTTCGATGCAGACTTTCATGCTGTCGAGCAAAATGGATTCGGAAGCAGCCGGCTGCAGGCCGCTTTATCCATTCTGAGCGGTTTGCCTTACCAGACTATCTATCCCTCTTACTTCAACATCCATCGCTCGGCGATCAATGTCACTTCCCTGCTCCGGTGGGATAGCCAGAAACGGCGCGCCTGGGTACAGATCTCAGGCCCGCTGCATGATTTGCCACAACGGCGGTGGCAAATCACCTTTGACGCGCGCAACGAAAACTGGGCGATCCGTCGCTCCTTGACCGGCTATGCTCCGGTGCTCGGCTCGTTGAATCTACAGAAGCAGGCCGCCGCATTTCTCGTCACAGACATTGTGAGCGGACGCTGGCAGTGGGCTACGGGAGCAGAGCTATCGCATCGCACATACCGCGACGTACAGGACGGCAGCGCTCTCAACCCAAGCATCGTGCTGCCGGGCACCGCGTTGAAATACCTGCTCTCAATATCCGGTAAGCCCATCGACCTCCCGCAGCATCGCCTCACGGTGATCACTTCCGCGCATACACAATTCGCACGCCTCTGGTCACAATCCTCGTCGCAGGTTTTTGCAAAGCTGCAGGGCTCGGCGCGCCTGCGCTGGTTTCCCGTGCAAAACTCCAACCGCTGGCAGATCACGCAGCAAGTGCGTGGCGGCGGGCTGCTCGGCGCATCGCCCTTCGATGAACTGTTCATGCTCGGCATGGAGCGCGACAACAACCTGTGGTTGCGCGGCGACATTGGCGATCGTGGTGGCCGTAAAGGCAGCGCTCCCCTAGGCACCCGCTATTTGCTCACCAATAGCGATCTCTATCGCCGCGTCTACACCAACGGCCTCGTTCGCATTCAAGCTGGCCCCCTCTTTGACGTCGGCCGCATGGCCGCACCGGCCAGCGGTCTCGCCAGCAATCGCTGGATGTTCGACACCGGCCTCGAAGCCCGCATCACCGTGCTCGGCACACGCGTCATCTTCTCTTGGGGATATGACCTGCGCACCGGCACTAGCGCATTATTTGGCACAGCGAGATGAGCACTCACACAGCCGCACGAGAGTCCAGACTTTATCCCGCGGCAGGATAATCCACCCGCTGGCCAGCCTCCGCGTAGAGTGACTCCAGCAGGCGGCGAGTCACGCGGTAGCACTCGCAACTAGCCGCCTCAAGTGCAGATCGTTGCAAGATTCGCAGTGTACCGCGCTCATGGGCCAGGATGCCTTTGTGTTCCAGTTCGCCGCATACTGCTGTCACCGTGGTTCTCTGTGCTCCCAGCGTGCCGGCCAGTGACGCCTGCGTGAGCTTCAGCACGCCATCGCCCATGCGATCCTGCAACATCAGCAGCCTCCGCGTCAACCGCTCCCGCACTCCGTGCAAACGGCCGCAGGCCACAAACTGGGCGGTCATTAAGTTCTGATATTGCGCATACGCGAGCAGTGCCCGGCGAAGATGCTCATCTTTCCCCAGCATACGCAAGAGCACGTGGTAATCCATGCGCAGCGCAGTCCCCGCAATCTGCATGAAACAGCGTGTCGGCACAGAGATCGGAGCAAGCAGATGAATCCCCTGTGGCGCGCCTTCACGGCCCACAACGGTCACCTCTACCCTCTGGCCGTCCGACATGATGTTCACCGCTGAAGCAATTCCTGAAGTCAGAAAGTGAACATGCCGGGGAGTTTTATTTGCTTCGTAAAGAATGCTTTGCGCCGGCAAAGGCACCCGCATCAGTTGCGAGGAAAGCGAGCGGGCGGTTTCAGAAGGCAGCATGTCGAGCAGAACATTGCTGAGCGCGTACGTCATGGAGTCACACCAGAACTTTGTTGCCGTGACGGTCGGCCAGCCGACACAGCGTCCATTGCAGGGTTCCATCGAAGTTAAAAGACAAAGTTATTACTCCTCCGAAAGGAAACACCGTATGAGCCTGCACGATGTGATGCTGGAAGAGCTGCGCAGTCTGTACAGCGCAGAAAACCAAATAGTGAAAGCACTCCCCAAACTGATCAAGCATGCAAAAAATGAGGAGCTGAAGAATGGCTTTTCCCAGCACCTCGCCCAGACAGAAGAGCATGTGGAACGCCTGAAAAAGATCTTTGAACAACTCGATCAGAAACCCACAGGCAAGGACTGCAAGGGCATGGAAGGACTCCTCGAAGAGGGGAAAGAAGTCCTCAATGAAGATGAAAACGGCGACTCCTACGATGTCGGCCTTATCGGTGCCGCCTCTCGCGTGGAGCACTACGAGATCGCCGGCTATACCTGGGCCATCACTGTGGCCACCGCTCTTGGGATGAAGGAGGCAGTAGCTCTGCTCGAAGAAACTTTGGCAGAAGAGGAAGAGACGCGCGATGAACTGGAAGACCTGCTGAGTCAATTCCTGGAGCGCAGCGTCAAGCGCACCGCTGCATAACTGCTGTTTGCCCGCCACAGACGTCTGTAGGCGGGCAAACGGCTTCAGTGCCAGCAAACACAACTTTAACTACCCCTGGGAGAAGTCATGTATCACCACGTGAAGAAGTTGATGTATACCGTCGAAGTCGGCGAACCCGATCCCCGGTTCGGACGCATGCTGCTGGAGCAGTTTGGCGGAGCCAATGGAGAGTTGGCAGCCGCCATGCAGTACTCCATACAGGGTATGAACTGTGAAGACCCCGGCCGCAAAGATCTCCTGATGGATATCGGAACCGAAGAGCTGAGCCACCTTGAGATCGTCGGCGCGCTCATCCGCATGCATCTCAAGCCCCTCAAGAGCGAACGCGAGGCAGCGGATGCCGATCCTCTCGTCGCCATCGCGGGCGGCGGCGGAGTTGCGCTCTTTGATTCCATGGGGAACGCGTGGACCGGCAATTATCTGAAGATCACCGGCGACCTGGCCGTGGACCTGCGCAGCAACATTGCAGCCGAGGCGCGCGCCAAAATCGTCTACGAACGCCTCATCGGCTTCACACAAGATGTAGGGTCACGACAGGCTCTGCAGTTTCTGATGACACGCGAAATCACCCACTTGCGAGCCTTCAGCGCCGCGCTCGAGAGCATGGAGAAGCCCGCGTTTTCGGTTGGCATCATCGAACCGACGCCCGGCCTGGTAGACCAATACTTGAATGCCTCCACCGGTGAAAACCAATACGGCGAGAGCGACTTTCACGGCCCGTGGAACAGCTCGCATGGCCTGCGCCTGGTCGAGTCAGAGATTGAGGGTGGCAGCGGGCTCGACACCAAGCCCTACTCGCCGCAACCGGGCACCGAAAAGCGCTCTCAGTACGATTCCCCGCCGGTGGGCGAGTACATCGGCAAGGCTGCCGAGGAGCGAGACAAGCGAAACAGGCAGAAGACCGCAAAGGTCGCCTGAGTCCCTCCTCAACCAAATGCAGAGCCGGCAGCATCTTGCCGGCTCTGCTGCCTCTGGCAAGCCATGGCCATTGAAGTTTACAAAGAGGCAAATAATGCCGCGAAGGCTGCGACTATCTGGAAAGATTTTGAGAGATTTTGGTAGCGCTATCGGGGATCGAACCCGAACTCTCCGCCTTGAGAGGGCGGCGTGTTAACCAATTACACCATAGCGCCATGAGGGCTGGAGTTCGCTCCAGAACCGGAGCAACTTTTAAATTATAGCAGAATCTCTGCTGTGAAAAGAGGCAGTTGCGCCTGGGAAGCGGCACAATTCCGGCTGACCCTAGTGGTCGATGCCCAGCTTCTTCACTTCATCGGTGTAGTACTTGCGATACAGAATGTCCCACTCCTGGCTGCCTTCCAGGATGATCTTCCGCTGCGACTCGATCTTCTTCCGCGCCGCGGCGTCAATCTTCATCTCTTCGAGCAGTTCCTGCTCCATGGCCTTGCGAGCTTCCTGGCGAATGGTATTGCGGTCTTCCTTGAACTCGACGTCGTCGATCTCCGCCAGGGTATCGGCCACGGTGTGGGCCAGTTTATTCAACTTGTCGCGCGAAATTCTCACAGCACCGCCTTGTATTTCCGGGCGAGTTCCATCTTTACCTTCTTGAACATCTCCGGGTAACTGGCGCCGGTGCGGCGCATCTCTTCCTGGTAAGCCTCGAGAATGACGCGCACCTCTTCATTGATGCGGTCTTCGAGCGAAAGCTCTTCGAGCATCGCCTGGTAGACACGCTCCTCGACCTGCTTCACCTTGTCGGTGCGGATCATCTTTGCGTCGATGAGGTGCTGGACGGCGCGGCGGGCGAGGTAACCGACGTATTCGCGGGAAAATATCATGTATCTTGTTTCAAAATATAGCACAGCGGCGCAGACTGCCTCGAATGACGGCCCCGCCGGGACCAGACTATGGCTGCAGTCACTCCGCGCGGCACGGGGCCATTAGTCTGAGAAAATAGAGACCAGACTATGAATCAAGATAATTTACTGACGCTCAAAGACGACATGATCGCCTACATCGCAGGCCACGGCATGCGCCGCATTCCTGCACACGCCGGCGAAGAGGTTCCTGCAATCCTGTGGGAAGACGAACAGAATGCCGATGGCTGGAAAGAATTTGTTGAAACGGCCAAGGCCGCGGGCGCGCCGTTTCTCACCATGGCTGAGGTGGTGCTCGAGCGCCTGGACGCCGAGCTGCTGCTGGAGCATCTGCAGGAGATCAACTTTCCCGAGTCAGAGACCGGCGACGTGGAGGAAGCGCAGTCGCTGCTCGCGCATGTGGGCAAGATTGGCTACATTCAGCTCGGCTTTGCACATCAGGGCATGATGTTTCTGCATGAGAGCACCACAGCCTGGTATGAGCGCTATCAGGAGCTGATCGAAGCCCTGGAAGACTTCAGCGATATCGTTTTCGAGCAGGGGGATGAAGACCCGGACGAAGACACGAGGCTGTGAGCACGCCGGATCTCACTCGCCCGCCCTCGCGGCGCGTATCCTCCCGGCGCTGGATTCTTGACGCCGTGGACCCTGCAGCGGCTACAGCTCTGGCCCGGGAGGCCCGGCTGCCCCTGCTGATCGCCGAGTTGCTGGCCGCGCGCGGCGCCAGCTCGGCAGAGGCGGCCCGAGCTTTTCTCGCGCCCGGCCTCGATGATCTGCTTGATCCCTACTCCATGCGCGGCATGGCCGACGCCGTTGCCCGCATTGAGAAGGCCGCCGCGCGCCATGAAACCATGCTGATCTACGGCGACTATGACGTAGATGGCACCACCGCGACCGTGCTGCTCAAAACGGCTATCGAGCGGCTGGGCGGCACCGTGAGCTTTCATGTTCCGCATCGCCTGCGCGAGGGCTACGGCATGCAGCGCGAGATTCTGGAATCTGCCGCAGCTGATGGCGTGCGCCTGGTCATCAGCGTAGACACCGGCATTCGCGCCTTTGCCGCCGCCGAGGCCGCTGCGGAACTGGGTCTGGACCTCATCGTCACCGACCACCATCTGCCCGAGGACGGCACCGGGATTCCTCGCGCGCTCGCCGTGCTCAATCCCAATCAGCCCGGATGCGAATACGCCTGCAAATACCTCTGCGGAGCCGGGGTTGCCTTCAAGCTGTCCCAGGCCTTGCTCGAGAAGCAGGATCGCACGCTGGCGCGCACAAAGATTCTGCCCTCGTTTTTAAAGATGCTGGCCATTGCCACAGTCGCCGACGCCGTGCCCCTGCTGGGGGAAAACCGCACCATCGTCTCCATTGGACTCGCGGAGCTGCGCCGCCCGGTGAATGCAGGCCTGCGCGCCCTGCTCACCGAGGCCAAGCTTGACCCGGCGCGCAAAGCAGTCACCGCAACGGACGTGGCCTTTCGTCTTGCGCCGCGCATCAATGCGGCCGGGCGCATGGACATCGCCTCTGAAGTGGTGGAGCTTTTCACCACCCGCGACCCGCAGCGCGCTCGCGATCTCGCCTCCAAGCTGGAGCAACTGAATCAGGACCGGCGCGCCACAGAGGCCGCGATCCTTGAGCGCATTCTGGAGCGGCTGGCAGAGCCGCACTTTGCTGCAGCCCGCTGCATCGTCATGGATGGCGAGGGCTGGCATCGCGGCGTACTCGGCATTCTGGCCTCGCGCATTCTGGACCAGACCGGCAAGCCCGCTCTGGTGATCTCGCACGAAGATGGCGAGGCGCATGGCTCCGGCCGCTCGATTACTGGCTATCATCTGCTGGAAGCGCTCGAAAGCTGCCATGATCTGTTCACAAAGTTTGGCGGTCATGCGCATGCAGTGGGTTTTTCGCTGCCCTCACAACGCGTGCCCGAGCTGCGCGCCCGGCTTGTCGAGCACGCGGCAGAGCGCATCGCGGAGCAGGATCTGGGCGGTCCTCTGGTCTGCCACGCCGAGCTGGCGCTCGACCACATCACGCCCGCCGCCTTCTCATGGCTGCGGCGGCTGGAGCCCTTCGGCATGGGCAACGAAGAGCCCGTCTTTATTGCGCGCAAGGTTCGCCTGGCTGGCCCCGTGCGCACCATGAAAGAGAAGCATGTGCGACTATCGCTCTCTCACGGTCCGCGCGGAGTGCGTTTCTCTGCTCTGGGATGGCACTGGGCCGAACGCGTGGCCGCGCTGGGTATTCAGGAGGACGATCTGCTCAACATCGCCTATCGCCTGCGCGAGAATGAGCACCCCGAATACGGCGGCCTCGAACTCGAAATTGTCGATCTGCAGCTCGCGGATGCCGAATAGCTCACCTCAAATCGAGGCCACGCCCAGCATCGCAACATCCTCCACCAGCCCTACTTCCTTTTGCACGAACGGCTCGGCGTAGCGCACCCCGGCCAGCATGCCAAAGTAGCGCGCCATGGCAAACGTTCGCTCGCGAATCTCTTCCTCCGGCACAAACAGGCCGCTGCCCTGCGCCTGATTGGCATACTGCGACGTGTAGGCCATCAGCGCCCGATGCCGGTCTTCGATGTGCGGCGTGATATCGACCACAAAGCTGGGCCGCACATCGGCATAGAGGCTCGCGTAGAGAATCTTGAAAGGCCGGTGCGGCGGCGCATCGGTTTCCACCTTGGCCAGCCCGGCCAGAAAGCACGCCTCGTAGCCAAGCGTCGCCGTGGTGTAGTGGTCAGGATGCCGGCCCGTCCAATAAGGAAGAATCACCACACGCGGGCGCAGGCGGCGCAGCACCGCCACAATCTTCAGCCGGTTTTCATAGGTGTTCTCCACACGCGCATCCGGAATATCCAGGGCATCGCGCCAGCCTGCACCCAGAATCTGCGCGGCCGCGGCGGCTTCCTTCGCGCGCGATTCGGCGTTGCCTCGCGTGCCGGCCTCGCCCTGCGTCATATCCAGGATGGCGGTCCGATAGCCCTGCGCGCGCATGCGTAACAGGGTGCCGCCGCAGGTCTGCTCCACATCGTCGCGATGGGCAGCCATCGCGAGCACATCAGCCTGAGCATGGATCTGGGACTCGGTCATCGCACTCTCCTTATAAAAAGCAGAAAGGCACGGCGCTTGCGGCACCGTGCCTTCCATTGTCTCGCAGAGGAACTAGTAGTCCGTGTTGTTCGCGTCGGTTTCGCCGTCGATATAGGCCACGTCGGTCACGGTGCCGGCCACGGTCACGTTGGTGTTATCGAGCTGCGCCATGTTGGCCGTGCTGTAGATGTACACTTGGCCACCTTCAGCCGTGTAGACCTTGTTGAAGTTGGTCACCGCTGCAATGCCGGTGGCGTTGCCCTTGTAGGAGTCCACCGTCACCGCACCGTTCGAGGTGTTGAACATTGTCAGGCAGCCATAGGGGATATTCTGACCTGACGTTGCGGCAGCATACCGCACCCCCTGGTTGCAGTCATTCGATCCGATCCAGAGCGTGTTCTCATCGGCGAGCAGCATCTTTTCATGGTCCCCATCGCTGATGGAGTAGGTACCCGTAATGCTGTTGTTCGACGTGTCATACACCGTAAGGTATCCGCCAAAGAGGCCACTGCACCCAGCCCCGGGCGTGTAAGTGCCCATACATTTCTGCCCGGCCAGGTACAGGGTGTTGCCGTTAAAGAGCGCGTCGGTGACCCCGTCAGGAATGGGCGTAAAGCTGGTCGCCGTCAGATTGATGCCGCTGGCGCCGACATTGCCCGTATTCAAAGTTGGCGCAGTGATAGGAATCGCCGTGATTCCAGCCTCGGTACCGCCGCACTCCGGACCGCAATCAAGCACGTAAATTGTGGACCCATCAGAGGAGAAGACCGCCTTGACCGGATGATCAAACTTTGCACCGCTGGCCGTGCTGACCGGGAAGAGGCAGTAGGCCGGCAGATTCTGCGGCTCGCAGTCCTCTGCGGTGTTCGTGGCGCCGTTCGGGCCGGTGTAGGTGTAGTTCGGGTTGTTCGCGGCTGCCAGTGACTCCGCCTCGGTCAGCTTCACAACGCTGTACACAGAAAAATCCTTGTATGAGGTACCGTTCTGTGTGGACTGGCTGGCAGCTTGATCGCTGTTCTTGATGAATGCCAGCGCAATCGTGCCACCCGGATTCACCGAAATCGAATCGACATTGGGCAGATTCAGCACATAAGAGCCCTTTGTTGGGGCATCGAAGACAGACACGACATGATTTGCATCATTCGCGGCATACAGGTAGTTCAGGTCATGCGAAATGAAAACGCTGTTGGCATAGCCTCCAGGAATCGAAAGCGTCTGGCTGACCTTCTCCTGCGCGTAGTTCACCAGAATCAGATCGCTGCTCGATGCACTGCTGATCGCGCCCGTCTGCTGGTCTGGCATATTCTGAATGGCCACCGGCAGCTTGCCCGAGAAGCCGCTGATGCTGAACTGAGCCACGGTGCCCGTCGTGTTGTGGCGCACATCATAGTAGGCATCCACAAACGGCAGAGCGTTCGGATTTTGCTCAGCAAACATCACGCGGTTGAGAATTCCGCTGGGGGGCAGCGAACGGCCCGCGATATAGAAATCTTTTCCGCAGGCCAGCAGCATCAGACACACGGCACAACTCATGCTCACAAGAGCAGAAACACGCACGACACTTCTTTTCTTCAAAATCTTCAACCTCACCAGCTCTGCTAAACCCGCGTGGGATAGCCAAGTATAACAAAGGGATGGCAACGCTGGCTTTCAATGCCGCCTTGTCATAGCATGACCCCAAGGCTCCGATGAATAACCGTTTAAAAGACATCTTTGGTGACCGGCCCGTCCTGTGCGACGGCGCCATGGGCACCAGCCTGTACGCCCGCGGGATTTTCATCAACCGCTGCTTTGACGAGCTGAACCTTTCGCAGCCCGAACTGGTCCGCTCCGTGCATGAGGATTACCTGCAGGCCGGGGCGGAAATCATTGAAACCAACACTTTCGGGGCCAATGCCATCCGCCTGCGCCGCTATGGCCTGCAGGACAAAGTGGCCGAAATCAACCAGGCTGGAGCCCGCATCGCTCGCGCCGCTGTCGCCCAACTGGCCGACAAGCAGGCCGGCAATGCCTGGGTCGCTGGCTCGGTGGGGCCGCTCGGCGTTCGCCTGGAGCCTCTGGGCAAGGTCGGCCTCGACGAGGCTCAGGCCATCTTTGCCGAGCAGATGGAAGGCCTGGTCACCGGAGGGGTCGATCTGCTCGTCATTGAGACCATGCCCGCGCTCAATGAGGCGCAGCAGGCTATTCGGGCCGCCCGCGCCGTCGCGCCGGAACTGCCCGTCATCGCCATGGTCACCGTCGATGAGGAGTCTCGCTGCCTCGACGGCACCGCGCCCGAAGTCGCCGCCGCCCGCCTTGCCAGTTGGGGAGCCGATGCCGTCGGCGTCAACTGCAGCACCGGCCCGGCCGCCGTGCTGACCGCCATTGAGTGCATGGCCGAGGCCACTGACCTGCCGCTGGCCGCCATGCCCAACGCCGGTATGCCGCGCGCCGTTGACGGCCGCAACATCTATCTGTGTTCGCCGGAATATATGGCCAGCTTCGCCCGCAAATTTCACAAGGCCGGGGTACAGTTCCTGGGCGGCTGCTGTGGAACCACCCCCAACCACATCCGGGCCATGAAGTCGTTCCTGCGCGCCTCCGAGGCGCAGAAGGCCGCGGTGCAGCACTCCCGCTCCGCGCCCATCGTGACAGAAACGCCCCCCGCCCCCATCGAGCAGCGCTCGCGGCTGGGCCAGATGATCCACGACGGCACCTTCGTCACCATGGTGGAGATCGTGCCGCCGCGCGGCATCGACTGCCAAAAAGAAATCGACGGAGCCACCATGCTGGCCGGCCTGGGCGTGCACGTCATCAATGTGCCTGACTCGCCCCGCGCCTCAGCCCGCATGAGCGCGCAGAGCCTCTGCATCCAGCTCCAGCAGAAGTCCGGCATTGAAACGCTGCTGCACTACACCTGCCGCGACCGCAACGTCCTCAGCATCCAGAGCGACCTGCTCGGCGCGTCCTCGATCGGTCTGCGCAACATTCTCTGCCTCACCGGCGACCCGCCCAAGCTCGGCAATTATCCCGACGCCACGGCGGTTTTTGATGTGGACGCCATCGGCCTCGTCAACATTGTGCGGCGGCTCAATCACGGCCTCGACATTGGCGGAAACCCCATCGGCGCCTCCACCGGCTTTACCATCGGATGCGCGGCCAACCCCGGCGTGCCAGACATCGACAATGAAGTGCGCCGCTTCGCCTACAAGGTGGAAGCAGGAGCCGAGTATGCCATCACGCAGCCGGTCTTTGATCTGCGCATTCTTGAGAGCTTCCTCAAGCGCATCGAGGGCTTCCGCATCCCGGTCATCGCCGGCATCTGGCCGCTGACCAGCCTGCGCAATGCCGAGTTCATGCGGAACGACCTGCGCGTCAGCGTGCCTGATAGCATCCTGCTGCGCATGCAGCAGGCCGCCACGCCTGAGCTGGCCCGCGCCGAGGGCATTCGCATCGCGCAGGAGATGCTCGAAACCGCGCGCCCCATGGTCGAGGGCGTGCAGGTCAGCGCTCCCTTTGGCCGCTACACAGCCGCCGCTGAAGTGCTCGCGGGCATCCTGCCGGGTACGTCAAAATCAGATAAGGCGCAGCCCGCCTCGCAAGGAATACAAATTGGCCAGCTTTGAAGAATCCCTGCAGCGTCTCGAACAGCTCGTCAATCAGCTCGAGCGCGGAGACCTGCCGCTGGAAGAAGCCATCAAGCTCTTCGAGGAAGGCACGAGCCTTTCAGAAGAATGCCAGAAGCATCTCTCCGAGGCCGAGGGCAAGGTCGAAATCCTCATCAAGCAGCGGGACGCGGCCATGAAGCGCGCGCCCTTCCCGCCTGCCGAATAGCCGCCTACGAAATCGCAGCCAGGGCCTGCTCCAGATCAGCCAGAATGTCTTCGACATCCTCAATGCCGACAGAGATACGCACCAGTCCGTCGGTGATTCCGAGCTTCGCCCGCATCTCTTCGCCGATCGCGGCATGTGTCATCGTAGCCGGATGCGAAATCAGCGTCTCCACGCCCCCCAGCGACTCGCCCAGAGTGCAGACCTTTACTCGCTTGAGCATTGCGTTGGCATTGGCGAGCGATCCGGTCTCAAAGGCAATCATTGACCCGAAGCCGCTGGCCTGCTGCTGCGCCAGCGCATGCTGCGGGTGAGAAGCGAGCCCCGGATAGTACACCCGCGACACCTTGGGATGCGCCGCCAGATATTCCGCCACATTGCGTCCGCTCTCATCGTGCTGCTTCATGCGCACGGCCAGCGTCTTGACGCCGCGCAGAATCAAATAGCACTCAAACGGTGACAGAATGCCGCCCGTGCACTTCTGCACAAAGGCGAACGTCTCTTTGTGCTCCGGCTTGGTGCCCACCAGCACGCCGCCCAGCCCGTCGCTGTGGCCGTTCAGAAACTTGGTGGTGGAGTGCATCACAATGTCCGCGCCAAACTCAATGGGCCGCTGAAAATACGGCGTCAGAAACGTGTTGTCCACGCTCAACTCCACGCCCTGCTCATGGCAGACGTCAGCCACGGCGCGAATATCCGTAATCGTCATCAGCGGATTGGTCGGCGTCTCAATATGCACCAGCCGCGTCGTCGGGCGAATCGCCCGCCGCACATTTTCCGGGTCCGACGTGTCCACATAGCTGAACTCGATGCCATAACGCGTTGCAATCTGGTTGAACATGCGCGGCGTGCCGCCATACACATTCTCGCCGCAGATCACATGGTCGCCCGTGCGCAGCATGGTGATCAGCGCCGTGATGGCCGCCATGCCGCTCGCGAACACATGTGCGCTGGTGCCGCCCTCAAGCGCGGCCATATTCACCTCAAGCGCATCGCGCGTGGGATTAGAGACGCGCGAGTATTCGTAACCCTTATGCTTGCCAATCTCTTCCTGCGCATAGGTCGAGGTGAGATAAATCGGCACATTCACCGCGCCGGTCAGCGGGTCCGGAGCCTGCCCGGCATGAATCGCCCGCGTCGCAAATCCCATCGTCTGCTTGCTGTCGCTCACATCTTCTCCTGAAAATACTGCTCGCTGCCCTAACGGCCGCCCTCAAAAATATCCTTGGATAGATACCGCTCCGCCGAGTCCGGCACAATCGTCGCCACTCGCTTGCCCGGCCCGAGCCGCTTTGCGACCTCCACCGCCGCATACATCATGGCGCCCGCGCTTGAGCCGCCCAGCAGCCCTTCTTCCGCAGCCATGCGCTTCACCATCGCAAAGGCATCAGCATCGTTCACTGCCACAATCTCGTCTGCCGCCTCGCGGTCAAAGGTATTCGGCACAAAATGCACGCCAATGCCTTCCACCTTATGCGGTCCCGGCTGGCCGCCTTGCAGAATCGAACCCTCCGTCTCGACCGCCACCGTGAGCACGCCGGGGTTCTTCTCTTTCAGAAAGCGCGCAATGCCTGAGAAGGTGCCGCCCGTGCCTACCCCCGCCAGAAAGGCATCCACTCGGCCCTCCATCTGATCCCAAAGTTCTTCGGCCGTGGTGTCGTGGTGAAAGCGAGGATTCGCAGGATTATCAAATTGCAGAGCCGCGAAGACATTCGGATCCTCTTTCGCCATCGCCAGAGCGCGGCGAATCGCGCCGGCCATGCCCTCGGCTTCCGGCGTGCGATGCACCTCGGCGCCAAAGCCGCGCATCAGAATGCACTTCTCCTCGGCAAAGCCTTCCGGCACAAACAGAATCACCCGGTAGCCTCGGTTCACGCCCACCAGCGCCAGGCCCACCCCGGTATTGCCGGCCGTCGCCTCCACTATCGTCGAGCCGGGCTTCAGCTTGCCCTGCCGCTCGGCCTCAAGAATCATTCCAAGTGCGGCGCGGTCCTTGATGCTGCCGCCGGGATTCAGAAATTCCAGCTTTGCAAAAATCTCCGCCGCTCCAGCCGGAGCAAGTCTTCCAATCCGCAACAACGGGGTGCATCCAATCAGCTCGGTCACGCTGTTGGCTACACGCAGCTTCTCATTCATGCTCCATCTACTCCCTTACAAAACTCGCTAGTGTAGCAGGAGAAGGCGCAGGCCTGCCCTTCTGCTCTATGAGATGGCTTCAATGTTTTGCATTCGGCGTGGCTAGATAGCCGGTGCGCGTGCGCACAATCAGGCGTCCATGCCCAGGGGCCTTGGCTTCCACACGCACGGTGCGATAGCCGCCCAGCCGCACAGGCCGCGTGGGATGATAGCCAATCGTGTACTGATTGCGAATGTCCTTCGCCACCTCGGCAGCCACTTCATCCACGTTTTCAAGAGAACGCGGAAAGTACGCGAGTCCGCCCGTCTGTTCGGTCAATTGCTCCAGAGCCTTGCGCGCGCGACGCGCCTCATCGCCTGAGTCGTTATAGAGCAGCCCGATGGCATAGATCTCCGGCCCGTGCAACGCCTGCACGCGCTGAATGGCCTGCTGCAGGTTCATGGTGGAAGCATCGTCTTCGCCATCGGTCACCACCAGCAGCACCTGCTTCGGATGCCTGGCGTCTTTGCTCAATTCATCGGCTGAGGCCACAATCGCGTCATACAACGCCGTTCCGCCGCGCGCCTCGGTGTGCGACAGCCCCTGCTCCAGCTTGGCGATGCTTGAGGTAAAGCCTTGGTCGAGATAGGCCTGATCAGAAAAATTCACGATGAACGCTTCATCGTCCGGATTCGACGCCCGCACCAGGTCCAGCGCCGCCTTGTCCACCGCATTCAGCTTGTTCTGCATCGAGCCGGAATTATCCACCAGAATCCCCATCGAGACCGGCAGATCCTCATGCGAAAACGAAGCGATGGTCTGCGGCTTGTTGTCTTCCCATACATGAAAATCCTGCCGCGTGAGGTCGGTTACCAGGCGGCCTTTTTTGTCCACGACCGTGCAGTTCAGCACCACCTCGTCGACATTCGTGCGAATCATGTATTCGTTGCCGCGCAGATGCTGTATCTCGCGCGCTCGCTGCTGGCTCAGCGGCCTCGACGCGCTCACCGGCTGATCGTCTTCGTAGTCCGGCGACAGCACCGGGTCGCGATCCACCAGCAGACTCGGCTGCGTCTCCGGCTGCTTGGGGTTCGCAAGCACCGTCTGCACGGGCGCGGCTGTCTGCGTCTGCGCACCGGGCTGGCTTTGAGCCTGCGAGGAGGGTGTCTGTGCGACAGCCGCCGGGCAGAGCCATCCGGACGCAAGCACCAGCCATACCAGAGTCTGGAAAGGCGCGCGCAATGGGAAGAACATCTTTGCCAGCATGCATTCTCTTGAGGGCTGCGGCCAACACGCTGCCGGAAGCCGGGGCTTTCTTCCAATGTACGCCATTCAGCCCCTCCGGCGCTGCTGGCTCAAACCCTCAGCAGAGCCCAGCCCCTGCGATACAATCGGCACGGATAAGACACTCCGCAAGATTCACTTTCAAGTCCATGCGGCATAAGTTTCTCGCTCCTGTTTTTATGCGCTCCTCGAAGCATCTTCGATCTCTGGCTGCAACGCTAACCCTGCTGGCCGCACTGGGACCCGCCATGCGGGGGATAGCCCAGCAGCCGCCGGCTCAGCCCGCGCACCAATTTGTCATCGTGCTCGACCCGGCCCACGGCGGCAGCGATTCCGGCGCAAAAATCTCGCCCGCTCTCGAAGAGAAAAGCATCACACTTGAGATGGCCACCCACCTGCGCACCCTGCTGCAGGCCCGTGGCTTCAGCGTCATAATGACGCGCACCGGCGACACAGATCCTGACCTCACCACGCGCGCCGGCCTCGCCAATCATGCGCAGGCGGCAGCCTGCCTCATCCTGCATGCCACTGCCAGCGGGGCGGGAGTGCATCTCTTCACGTCATCACTCGCACCCGCTCCACGCACAGCCGTTCCCGCCTGGGCCACGGCGCAGGCCGGTTACGTGAACGCCAGCATCCGCCTCTCGTCTGACCTCGACGCAGCCCTCACGCCCACCGGCATTCCGGTCGTCGTCGGCCGCACCTTTCTGCAGCCGCTCGACAACCTCACCTGCCCGGCCGTCGCCGTCGAGCTCGCGCCCATGCAGTCCGGCAGCATCACACGCGGGGAAACGCTCGACGATCCTCACTACCAGACGCAGGTGCTCACCGCCATCACCGCGGCACTCATGCAATGGCGGCAGGACTGGAGCAGCCAGCCATGATCACCCGCCTGCAACAGTTCCTGTTTGCGCTGCTGCTGGTCGGCTGCGTCGCGCTCGCGGCCATTCTGATTCGCATGCGCCAGCAGGCGCAGGACCGCCTCGCAGCCCTGCCACAACCCACACCTCTCGCGCAGCCAGACAACGCGCCAGAAGTTTCGGTCATCTGGATGATGCCAAACGATATGACCGGCGCGCTGACCTCAGAGCAGAAGACGCTGGCGCTGCCCTCTGACCCATCCGAGCGGGCGCGCGATCTGCTCAATCAGCTCATCGCCAGTTGGAGCGCTCCCGGCTCGCAGCATCCCGTCGATGCAAAGGCCGGCGTCGAGAGCGTCTTTCTGTTGCCTGTGCCCGGGGACGCATCGCACCAGCTCGCCGTCATCAATTTCAACGCTGCCTTTCCGCCAGCGCAGCCCTCCGGCATTGAGCCCGAGACGCTGACGCTGCTCTCCATCATTCAGACGCTGCATGCTGATTTCCCCTCCATCGAGCAGGTTCGCTTTCTCGTGGACGGGCACGCGCAGCCCACACTCGCCGGCCACGCCGATCTGACCCGCACCTACCAGGTAGAGAACGCCGCACCGCAACCCACATCCTGATCGCATGAATCCTTCTCACTCGCATCCTCTTCGCATTGGCGTCTTCGATTCCGGCTTCGGCGGCCTCACCGTGCTGCGCGCCCTGCTGCGCGAGCTGCCGCAAGCGGAGTTCCTCTACTTCGGCGACACCGCACGCCTTCCCTATGGCGCAAAGTCGCGAGAGACCATCGCGCGCTACGCCGTCTCAGCCGCCGAATTTCTCGTCCGTCAGGGCGCGGAATATCTCGTGGTCGCCTGCAACACCGCCAGCGCGCTGGCGCTCGACGACTTGCGGGCAGCGCTCGATATTCCCGTGCTCGGCGTCGTGGAGACCGGCGCAAACGCGGCCCAGGCTCACTCCCATAGCGGAGATGTGCTCGTCATCGCCACCGCCGCCACCGTCGAAAGCCACGCCTACGCCAGCGCCTGCGCCGAGCGCAATCTGCGCGCGGTGGAGAAAGCCTGCCCGCTGCTGGTTCCGCTCGTCGAAGAGGGATGGATCGATCACCCCGTCACGCGCGAAGTCCTCAGCATCTACTTCACTGAGCTCATGCACCAATCCAATACCGCCGCGCTCGCTCCTGACACGCTGCTGCTCGGCTGCACGCACTATCCGCTGCTGCGGGAGCCTATCGTGCAGGCGATCCCCGCACAGATTCGCGTCATTGACTCGGCCGAAGTCACCGCCGCGCAGGTCGCCGCCGCAGTGCATGCGCCGCACGCGGGCACGACCGCTGCTCCGCGCTTCTTCGCCACAGACTCGCCGGCCAAATTCCAGCGCCTCGGCAGCCGCTTTCTCGGCCAGCCCATCGAGCATGTAGAGCTGGTCGACCTCGAAGCCCTCGAAGCGCTCTAGCCGAGGCTGGTATGCTTTTCCATGGTGCAGACAGAGGAGTTTTCATGATCGATCTCAAAGGTCGCGTCGCCGTCGTCTTCGGAGTCGCCAACAAACGCAGCATCGCATGGGGCATCGTGCAGCAGTTGCACGCCGCCGGAGCCACTCTGGCCATCGGCTATCAGAATGAGCGCCTGCGCGCCGAGGCTGAGAGCCTGATTCAGGAAGTGCCGGGCGCCGAGGCATTCCAGTGCGATGTCTCGCAGGACGAGGAAATCGAGCGCGTCTTCGCGCAGTTCAAAGAGCGCTACGGCAAGCTCGACATTCTCGTGCATTCGGTCGCCTATGCGCCGGCCGATGCGCTCAAGAACGACTTCGTGCTCACCTCACGCGAAGACTTCCGCGTGGCGCATGACATCAGCGTCTACTCGCTCATCGCCGTCAGCCGCGCCGCGGCTCCGCTCATGACCGAGGGCGGCAGCATCATGACGCTGAGCTACTTTGGCGCGGAAAAGGTTGTGCCCCACTACAATGTGATGGGCGTCGCCAAGGCGGCACTCGAAGCAACCGTACGCTACCTCGCCGCCGATCTCGGCAAGCAGAACATTCGCGTCAACGCCATCTCGGCCGGCCCCATCAAAACGCTGGCCGCGCGCGGCATTGGCGGTCTCGGAGATATGCTCAAGGCCCACGCCGATCGCGCTCCGCTGCATCGCAATACCGATCAGTCTGAGGTAGGCGGAGCGGCGGTATTTCTGGCCTCGCCCCTGGCCAGCGGCATCACCGGCGAAACCATTTATGTCGATAGCGGTTACAACATCATGGGCTTCTGATCGAGCCCCGAAAGAGAAAGTCCCACGCTCACCGGGCGTGGGACCTTTCTTTACCCCTGGTCCCTTCGCCAGCGCACATCCTGGCGCGGCCTGGCAGCCGGTTACCACTCATACGTCCACACATAAGTCGCATAAGTGGTGGTCTGCGGCTGTCCGGTGGTGCCGAAAATCAGATCGCCACGCTTTTCTCCACAGCGGCAGGCGAGCCGCAATCCACCTGAAAACAGGACTGGATCAAGATCATGAAAGCGGTAAGCCGAGAACGAGTGGTCCTCCTCGTTCTTGTGAGTCAATCCAGCCTGATGGAAGTGATAGAGACCGCGGTTAAAGTAGTAGGTTCCGAGGAAATAATCTTCCAGCCCCGAAGAAAGAAACTGAGGGGTGGAACTGCCGTCGATGTATGCCCGCATCTGCCCCTCCATGAACTCGAAGTTGGTGCTCTGGGCAGCCATGCTGACCATGAATACCATTCCGGAACCGGCCACATCGCAAAGAGTGAACTCCTGCAGCGGATGCACGGTGAGATCTACCCGTTTGTGCAGCCGCAACCGGGTATTCTCGGGAAAATTCAGTCCCGAAATCTGCAACGGTAACCCCTCGATGCCGCGAACGATCCACCAAAACACAGTGTCGCGCGCAACCCCGGGAGGAAGCTCGGCCGTCACGCGAATGCTCTTTCTGTAGGGGACCCTGTAATTCAGGAAAACACCGCTCGGAGATCCTGTAATACCATTGAAAATCGTCCCCCAAGGCGCATCAGAATCTCCGAAGCCCACTCCGATTCCCATCCCCAGCTCCATATCGATGGAAGAAAGCGCCTCGCCGTCCACATAAATTCGCAGGCGAAGTCTGAGGAAATCCGGAAAACCTCCGCCGAACCACATATGGTCCAGGTACCCGCAGCCTGTTTTCTCCGCGATCACGGCCTCGGCATTCGTGACAAAAGGCTTCTCCTGCTTTCCTACCTGCGTGAAGGTTCGCACCGCTTCCATGCTGGAAGTGGTGCTCAACTCGTTCGATGGAGCCTCGGCCCGGGCCAGGGCTGCTGACGCCAGCGAGAACCCTGCCATGGAGAGCGAAAACCTGCGCCGGTCCATTCTTCGTGCCCCCTTGAATTTTTCCCGCGTCCCGCGTTCAGTTTTGCACCCCCGCCAGCGTAAATACCAGCGGAGCGTTCCAGTTGATCGCCACCTCGTTCATGCTGAAGGCCTGCCAGTCATCGATCCACATGCGCATCGGCGGCATCTTGGGCAGCGTCTTTGCAGCCGGATCGCCCGGATGCCGGTTCGGGCCGCCCGAGAGCAACCCGGGCCACGGAGCCGCGATGCCATCCGCCACACTGGGCCGGTGATGCGGATGCTGAAACGGATGCGTGCCCACATGCGTCACCCACGAAACGCCAAAGCAATTGCGCCCCAGCAGATAATGCAGATTGCCCCGCGCAGCCTCGCGGTACTCACCCTGCGGATGAAAGCGATCCGCCATCAGCAGCAGCAATCCCTGATTCCCCGCTGTGCCATTCGATCCCCAATCGTAATCGCCCTCGGCCAGCGTCTGCCCATAGCCATTCTTCCGGCTCTGCTTCACCAGGCCATCCGCCGCGCCTATCGTCGACGCATGGATCTGCGCCACCAGCTTTGCATCACCACGCGATTGACCGTGATGCTCCGCCATCGCATACGTCCACCAGGCCATCGAGGCCACACTGCCCCAGCTCGGCACATCCATTTCCAGTGGCTTAGTCAGCGACCGCCAGCGCTTCAACAGCGGCTCTTCATACTGCGCGTCTCCGGTGGTGCGCCACAACTCGGCAGAGGCCCACAGCAGCTCATCGCTGTCATGCGCATCGCCATAAGCTCCTGTTGAAACCGTCGGCGGATTCTTCAGAAACAGCGCGTCCTTATGCGCCATCGCCCACGTCCACGCACGCTTGGCCGCATCGAGGCACGTATCCGCAAAGACCGGATCAAACTCGCGATACACCCGCGCCGCAATCGCCATCACGGCGGCAAAATCGGCCGATGCCGTCGCAATCTTGAAAGGCGGCTCGCCAGAGCCGATCACATAGCTCACCAGCGCGTCATCCTGCGGCATGATGAAGCCGCAGAAGTGCAGGCTGGTCTGCTTGTCCCACACGCCGCCGTCCTTGTCCTGCAGCGCCTGCATCCAGGTCAGGTTCCAGCGCACCTCCGCCAGAAAATCCGGCGTCGATCCGCCCGACTCCGGAATTTGCAACTGCATTGGTTGCAGTTGCTCCCGATACATCTCCCACGCCCACAGAAGCGTGCCCGTCGAGATTCCCGAGTTCACAATGTAACGGCCATAATCGCCGGCATCATGCCACCCGCCGTAATTCTGAAACGGCCCGGTCTTGCCCGAGGTCGCATCGAAGGCATCTTTCAAATGGCAGGGAGGGTGCTCATACCCGCCGCCCAGATTCACCGCGCAGCCGCACCGCTGCCCATAATAGGCGCGCATTGCCAGCCGCAGCGGGTCGCGCAGCACATCATCGCCAACCGCAAACTCCAGTGGCGACGCCGATGGGCCGCCATGCTCCACTTCGAGCCGGTACCGCCCCGCTTCCTTCACCGCTGAAAAATCCGCAAGCTGCACGCGGTCGCCGCTTAACTCGTCGTGCATCGCCGCGCTCAGCGGCCCTTGATGCACGCGCTTGCCCGGCGTGCCATCCGGCTTCATCTGCAGCACGCGAAAAGATCGCGCGCCTCCACGCTCATGAGCAGCCCACTGCACCGTGGCAATCTTCGCCGCTTGCTCCAGATAACCTACCTGGCTCGCCATCACTTGATAGGCGGGCGGCGTCAGTGGATCAGGAAGCCCCATTGCAAATGCCTTGCTCGCCACACCGGCCAGCGCGGTACTCGCACTGAGTTGTAAAAATCTTCTGCGGTTCAAAGCCGCAGCCTCGACGAAGACACCTGGGCGCGCTACTCTGCTCATGCACACCATCATCTCACCAAAGGCAATCGTTCTCCTCATGAGCATCGCTGAAGATATCGCCCTCGTCGCGCGCCAGGAATCGGCCCTCGTCTTCGATCACTTTGACGAAAACACCGCATGGCAGCTTGGCTCGCGCCTGCGCCAGATGGCCGTCGAGCGCGGTTACCCGCTGGTGATTGACGTCCGCCGCTTTGGCCAGGTGCTCTTTACCACCGCGCTGCCCGGGGCGGTGCCCGACCAGGCCGAATGGGTGCGCCGCAAGACGAACGTCGTCGCCCGCTTTCATCGCAGCTCCTACGCCATCGGCCTTGAACTCGCCGAAAAGCGGAGCAGCCTCGAAGAAAAACAGGGGCTGCCCACCGTGGACTTCGCGACCCACGGCGGCTGCTTCCCCATTCGCGTGAAAAGTGCTGGCATCATTGGCTGCGTGACCGTCTCCGGCCTGCCGCAGCGCGCAGACCATGAGATGGTCGTCGAGGCCATCTGCGCACAGACTGGTCTCGATTACGCCGCATACAAATTGCCCGAGGCCTGAGCCCCGGGCCATCCCTACTGTACCTTGCCCTTGGGCCGCAGCCGCTGTAGTTCTACAGCACAGGCCACGGCGTTGAGGCTTGCCAGCTTCAGATTATCGAGCGCCACCCACAGCCAGAACTGCCGCGTGGCCTGCGGCTTATCCTCGGCCGTGCGCAGCCTCACCAGCACATCGCTCTGTCCCGCCGAGCTGAGGTTGGTCGGCGCATCCGCATCGCCCAGAATCAGGTCGATATGCTCGCCTTGCAGCGTAGATTCCATCCGCTCCAGCTCGACTGGCTGCTCCATCTCAATCGCCAGCGACAGCGTGTAGCCATGAAAGACCGGCGCATGCACCAGTTGCAGCATCACCGGATGCTTCCCTGCCCGCAGCAGCGAGTAATGCCGCCGGATGCGGCTCTCACTCGCCTGCAACGGCGTGCGTGCCGCTTCACCAAAGACCGGCGTCGCATTGAAAGCCACCTGCGTGTCATACACCATGCGCGGCAGCGACTGAAAGTTCAGCAGGGTCACCGTCTGCTGGTGCAGCTCGTCCATGCCGGCACGGCCATACTCTGAGGCTGGTTCCAGCACTGTAGCCGCGGCGCAGCGCACCTTGCCCAGTTGTTCCACCCGCTGCATCAGCAGCGCCAGCGCCACCGCCGCGGGATTCGCAGACACCACCGCCGGCGTGGTCAGCCCGGGCATCTCTGCCTCCGCTTCGCCCGCCTCCTGCAGCCACGGCGCGCGCAGCAGCACACCCGGCTCGTTCTCCATGGCGCCGGTCATGTCCACAATGCTGGCTCCCGCCTTCTGGGCGCTGTGCCAATGCTTGCGCGTGGCCTCTTCTGAGCCGGCAAAGAAAACAAAGTCCGCGCGCCGGAACGACTCCGGCTCAATCCGCTGGATCAGAGCGACTTCATCGCCCACTGCCTCCAGTTGGCCGATCTGCTCCTCCTCATCCATCAGGACAAAGTCGGCGTTGGCAAAGGGAGATTCCGCAAGCGCTTCATTCAGCTCTTTACCGCGAAGAGACGAAGCGCCAACAATAGCGATTTTGTATAGGTCTGGCATCAATGGGTCGTAGTATCACTCAAAACTTGGGCGTGCGCGCCTCTGCGATGCCGCTGCCAGGAATACGCAAGCCGGGCAATCACGCCTGAAAACATATAGGCCAGCGCCATGGCCGCCAGCACGTACCTTGAGAAAAAGACCAGCGCATACATCACCAGTCCAAACAGCACAATCCACTGGAAAGGCTGACGGCGGGTAAAGTTAATCTCCTTGCCGCTCCAGAATCGCCAGGTGCTCACCATCAAAAAACCCAGAAAGCCCACCAGCACCATCCAGGTAATGGCCACCGCACTCATTGAGACCGGAATACCGCCAAAGAAATGCACGACGGCAGCAATCACGCCGGCCGCTGCCGGAATCGGCATGCCGACAAAGTACTTCCGCCCCGGCCTTCCGGGATTCTTCGGCACCGGATTATGGCTGATATTGAAGCGCGCCAGCCGGCTTGCCCCGCACAGCAGAAACAGAAAGCACAGAAACGCGCCAAACTGCACCAGCTTCTGGTGCAGGCCCGCGTCCATGGCCGAGGGCAGCATCTGAAAGCCCCACGTAAAGGCCAGCACGCTCGGCGCAACGCCAAACGTAATCACATCGGCCAGCGAATCCAGCTCGCGCCCAAAATCGCTGGTCGTGTTCGTCATGCGCGCAATGCGCCCATCCAGCGCGTCAAACGGAATCGCAAACGCAATCGCCAGCGCCGCGTGATCAAAATACCTCGGCTCCAGCGCCGAACCCTGCAGGCTCTGGGTAATGGCAAAGTAGCCCGCGCCAATATTCGCCGCCGTAAATATCGACGGCAGAATATACATGCCGCGCCGCCGCTTGCGGTCGCGCTTGCCGTTCTCTCCGGATTTCAGGCCAGGCAAGGGTGCCAGTCCATTCAAATCGGTCTCTCCGTCGATGCCAGCGTTCCAGGCGCTGAGGGTGCCGCTGCCAACACGCCTGTTCCTTCAGTCGCACGCGCCAGAATGGTCGATCCCCCGCTCACGCGCTGCCCCTGCCGCACCAGAATCTCAAACCCCGGCGGCATCAGAATGTCGGTGCGCGACCCAAACTTGATCAGGCCCACGCGCTGTCCGCGCTCCACCCGGTCACCCACGCGCTTGTTGAATACGATGCGCCGCGCCAGCAATCCGGCAATCTGCTTGAAGGTGATTTCATAGCCCGCATCGGCACACACCACGACCGTATTCTGCTCGTTTTTCTCTGCAGAGGCCGGGTCCATCGCGTTCAAATACAAGCCTTTCTGATAAGCAACGCTCGCAATGGTACCGGCCACCGGCGAGCGGTTCACATGCACATCAAAGACGCTCAAAAAGATGCTGATGCGCTGCAACTCGCCCTGCGGCGTGCGAATCCGCGCCACCTCGGTCACCTTGCCGTCCGCAGGCGACACCACCAGGCCTTCGCCCCCCGGAATCGCCCGCTTGGGATCGCGGAAGAACCACAGGAAAAACGCTGCCAGTAGCAGCGGAAGCACAGCCCAGCTCCACCCGCCTGTCAGCAGATGCACAATCACTGCCACAACCAGCAGTGCCAACCCGTAAAAATATCCGTCTCGTACCATGGCTCAGAACAGACTCGATTATAAGTCTTCGCTTCCGGCACGCTCCGGCATTTCGCCCACCGGCACGGTACTCACGGCTGGCAAGGCACAGAAATACCCCTTACCTTGCCACACCGCAAGTCTCTCAAGAGCTTTAGAAGTGGTTCGCCGTCAGGCGTAATGGAGCTGGGCAGCCAGGGATTGGCGGGCCGCGATTTCGTCTTTGATTCGGAGTTTGATCTTCTTGAGGCGGACTTCCTCAAGCTGTTCGTCTTCTGAGAGGTAGGGTTTCGCGAGCAGGGCTGCGAGCTGTTGCTCGTAATGGCGATGTTGATCTTCCAGGCTGCGAATCTCTTCGCTGGCCGCCTTCTGATCTATATCCATACAAAGCACCTCCGGTACTACTTTTCTAGGACGTCCTACGCTAGCACCCGGTTAGCTCTTCTTCAATGGCTTTTTGCGGCCGATTTTCCACTGCCCGCAACTCTTTCGCCATCAGCACCGCGTCCTCTTCAGGATCAAGATAATAGCGCCGCCGCAACCCCGTCTGGCAAAACCCGGCCCGCCGGTAAAGCGCCTGCGCCACCTCATTTCCCGCCCGCACTTCCAGCAGAATGCGCCGTCCGCCCAGCCCGCTCGCCCATTCCTCCAGCGCCTGCAGCAACCGCCGCGCCACGCCCCGGCGGCGAAACGCGTCTTCTACCGCGATCCACTCCAGCTCGCAGGCGTTTTCCACTCCGTCCACGAGCAGTCGCGCAATCACCACCCCGGCCTCGGTACCCTCCTGCGCGGCCACACAGGCAAAGTAGCGCAGCGCCGCCGGCCGCTCGTCCGGGCGCAGCAGTGACTCATACGTCTGCGCGGACCAATGCGGTGAACCCGGCGTCTTCCGGTCCAGTTCCATCACCCACGGCAGATCGGCCGCCTGCATGGGACGCAGCTCCATCACCGGGCGGCCCCATCCGCCACCACCTCGGCCTGCGAACGCCGCAGGTAGTGCGCATCCATCGAGGCCAGATCGTCAAACTCACCCCGCCGCAGCCGCTCCAGCGCCAGCCGCAGGGCGTCTTCCGTCGTAGGAGCCGCCACCCGCCGCGCCCCCGGCAAGCTGCGCGCCACGCTGTCTTCACAGCACGCCACATCCGCCTCCGCCACCTGGGCCCGCACCTCATCGGGATGCAGCACAGCCTCGCCGCCCTCCTGCCCGGCCATGCCGAAATACACCTCGCCACGCCCGGCATCGAGCGCCGCGGCCCGGCTGCCCGCCGCATGCGCCATCACCTGCAGGCGCGAGAGCCCCACCACCGGCAGCCGCGCCGCTTGGGCCAGTCCCTTGGCCGTGCTCAGCCCCACGCGCACACCGGTAAAGCTGCCCGGCCCGCGTACCACCACAATCGCGCCCAGATCCTTCACCGCGAGCGCATGCGTCTCCAGCAGCCCCCGAATCGCCGGCATCAGCATCTCCGCGCACGACCTGCCCGCAAGCTGCCTCTGCTCCATCAGGCGCAGTTCGTCGCCCTCAACCTCGGCCAGCGCCACGCTGCCTTCCGCGCCACAGGTATCCACCGCCAGCACCCTCATGCCGTCTCGCCCTCATCCGCCACAGACTGCACAATTTCCAGCAGCACTCCACCCGCGCTCGCCGGATGCACAAAGAAATACAAATGTCCGCCCGCGCCCACCTGCACCTGCTCTGAGATCAGCCGCACGCCGCGCTCCTTGAGCCGCTGCATCGTCGCCACAATGTTCTCCACCTGCAGCGCCACATGATGCAGCCCCTCGCCGCGTTTGGCCAAAAACCGTCCCACGGCGGAATCCTCCGCCGTCGGCTCCAGCAGCTCGATGCGGCTCTCGCCCAGCGGCAGCATCGCCGTCTTCACGCGCTCATGCTCCACCGTTTCTTCATGCGTTACTTGAAGTCCCAGCGCCTCATAAAACATCCGCGCCTGGGCAAGGCTCTTCACCGCGACACCCAAATGGTCAATGCGAATCTCCGGCAGCTCGCCCATTCCTTCTATCTGTTTCATCGCTTGCGCCCCTCATCCGCCGCGGAAAATCGCTCAGCAACCAGCCGATGCACCAGCGCATACGGGTCCTGTTTCCCCTGCTCCACCTGCCGGGCATAGGTCTCCAGCTCCTGCTCTGAAAATCCATGCTGCCGCACCTCGCGCAGCAGCTCCGTCCGCATCATCTCCACAATGCGCTCCCGCCAGTAGCGCCGCCGCCGCTTCGCCAGGCGGTCTTCCTGCTTCAGCCAGGCATGCATCCCATCGATGGCCGCCATCAGCTCCGCCACGCCCTGCCCCGTCGAGGCCACCGTGCGTACCATCGGCGGAACCCACACATCGTCCCCCGCATGCTGGCTCACCAGCGACTGCATTGCGCGAATCTCCTTCTCCACGCGATCCGCGCCCTCGCGGTCAGCCTTGTTGATGACGAAGATATCGGCAATCTCCATGATGCCGGCCTTGATGCTCTGCACGTCGTCGCCCATGCCCGGCACCAGCACCACCAGCGTCACATCGGCCAGGCGAACAATGTCCACCTCGTCCTGCCCAACGCCCACCGTCTCGACCAGCACCTTCTGCTTGCCGCTCGCTTCCAGCACTGTCACCGCATCGGCCGTCGCCTGTGACAACCCGCCGAGTGAGCCGCGCGTCGCCATGCTGCGCACATAAATGCCGGGGTCGCTCAGCCGCTCCGCCATGCGAATGCGGTCGCCCAGAATCGCGCCGCCCGTAAAAGGGCTGGTGGGATCGACAGCCAGCACCCCAACCGTCTCCTCGCGCTCGCGATAGCCGCGCGCCAGACGGTCCACCAGCGTGCTCTTGCCCGCGCCCGGCGAGCCGGTCACGCCAATGCGCAACGAACCGCCGCTGTAAGGAAAGCACGCCGACAGCACCGCATGCGCGTCGGCGGAGTCATCTTCTACCAGGGAAATGGCACGCGCCAGCGCGCGCACATTGCCGCCGCGCAGGCGCGCCAGCAGCTCATCCACAGCATCGGTTGCGATCAGGGCCACTCCCTTCTTTACCACAGAAATGCCCCTCCGCGCTGCGCCTTCCACCGGCCCGAATCAGCCTCGCGGCCATTTGTGCACAGCAACACCGCCGTGAACTCGATCCTGCAGGAGCCGATCAAAAAACATGTACGGATGGGCTGGCTCCAGGGCACTGGCGCGATCCAGTTCCTCTCTCCACTCGGCTGGCAACGCAATTTCAAGCGCCGCCAGATTATCCTCAAGCTGCTGCCGCCGCGTCGCGCCAATCAGCGTGGAGGTCACTCCCGGCCGTGTCGCCACCCAGTGCAGCGCAACCTGCGCCATCGAATAGCCCGTAGCCGTCGATGCACGCTGCAGCACATCCACGATCTTCCAGTTGCGCTCGGTAAATTTGTCAAAGACAGGGTTGGCCGCATTCTTCAACACATCCAGACGGCTCTTGCCTTCCTCCGTGCTCTTGTCGCGGCGGTATTTGCCGCTCAAAAATCCGCTCGCCAGCGGACTCCACGGACAGATCGCCAATCCCAGTTCCTGCGCTGCCGGAATATGTTCACGCTCGATCGTACGTTCTACCAGCGAGTACTCCAGTTGCAGCGCAACCGGCTTCGCCACGCCGTGACACTCGGCCAGCGTAACGGCACGCGCCACATACCATGCAGGCACATCAGAAAACGCGTAATAGCGAATCTTGCCGGCGCGGATCAGGTCACTCAGGGTCTCGATGACTTCTTCAACTGGCGTCACTTTGTCCCAGGCGTGCATCCAGTACAGATCGACGTAATCCATACCAAGCCGCCGCAGCGAGCCATCGAGGGCACGATAGACATTCTTGCGCCCATTGCCGCCAGCGTTGGGGTTTCCTTCCTCTGCGCCGAAGGTAAACTTCGTGGCAACCACCAGCCGGTCGCGCAGCTTGCGCTCCGCCACAAACCGGCCCAGCACTGTCTCGCTCTGCCCCACCGCATAGCCATCGGCAGTGTCAACAAAGTTGCCGCCCGCCTCTACATAACGATCAAAAATGGCGCGCGACTCCTCGTCGGCCGAGCCCCAGCGATCATTGCCAAAGGTCATCGTCCCCAGGCAAAGCGGGCTCACCCGCAATCCTGAACGGCCCAGCGTGATGTACTCGTTCATTTTCATGCGTATCTCTCCCGAACGCCTTTCACAGTATCAGCAACAGCCGTTAATGGCACTTCTGCCGGATACCTCTCTCGGAATAGACGCTGTTCGCGGGCACATCGATGGCCTCGATAAATTCCGCTCCGGCCAATTCGCAGGTACGGCGAGAGGCCGCCTTCTCAGGATCTTATCCCCGCGACGGATACACCTTCAGAATCTCGCGCGCAATCACCATTCGCTGAATCTCGCTCGTGCCCTCGCCAATCGTGCACAGCTTCACGTCGCGATAATACTTCTCCGCCGGATAATCCTTGATAAACCCATACCCGCCGTGCAACTGCACCGCCTCATCGCAGATGCGCACAGCAACTTCGCTCGCATACAGCTTCGCCATGCTCGACTCGCGCGTCACCTTGTTGCCCGCATCCTTGAGCACCGCCGCCCGCTGCGTCAGCAGACGCGCCGCATCCAGTTCCGTCGCCATGTCAGCCAGCTTCCACTGAATGCCCTGAAACTCCGCAATCGCCTTGCCGAACTGCCGCCGCTCTTTCACATACTTCAGCGAGCAATCGAGCGCGCCGCGCGCAATGCCCAGCGACAGCGCCGCAATCGAGATGCGCCCGCCATCCAGAATGCGCATCGAGTCCACAAAGCCCTCGCCCAGCTTGCCCAGCAGATTCTCTTCCGGAATCTCGCAGTCCTCAAAAATCAGCTCCGCCGTATCGCTCGCACGCAGCCCCAGCTTGTTTTCCTTCTTGCCCGGACGAAACCCGAGTGTGCCTTTCTCCACCACGAAGGCGGAGAGCCCATGCGTGCCCTGCGTCTTGTCAGTCACGGCAATCACAACCGTCACATCGGCGTAGGAACCGTTCGTGATGAAGGTCTTCGAGCCATTCAGTACCCACTTGTCGCCCTTCTTCACCGCCGTCGTGCGCGCGCCCGCCGCATCTGAGCCGGAACCCGGCTCCGTCAATCCCCACGCGCCAATCCACTCGCCCGTGGCCAGCTTGGGAATGTACTTCCGCCGCTGCTCCTCATTGCCCGCCAGGAAAATATGATTCGAGCAAAGCGAATTGTGCGCGGCCACAATGATGCCCACCGAGCCATCCACCGCGGACAGTTCCTCAATGGCCAGCACGTAGTCCACATAGCCCATTCCCGAGCCGCCATACTCGGCCGGAAAAATGATGCCCATCAAGCCCATGCGGCCCATCTGCTTCACCACTTCCAGTGGATAGGTGCTGTGCTCATCCCATTCCGAAACATGCGGAGCAATCTCGCGCGCGGCAAAGTCGCGAATCTCCTTGCGCAGTTGCTCCTGGTCATCGGTCAGGGTGAAGGGATAGGTTGTGGGCAATACTTCCTGCAGAGTCGGGGTGCTCATCGGTTCTCCTGCGCTGATTCCAGCGAAAACCTGACAGCTTAGCACCGTGAAGCTGCAGTTGTCCTGCGCCATCCACAGGAATCGCCCGGAAATACATCACTTTTTGAGCTTTTTTGATGAGCTTTACAAACCGTGCCCGTTCGCAGCCTTCATTCCGCGCACGCAATCAGCAGGCACGTGATGTTGTCGCGGCCACCTGCGGCATTCGCAGCCTCAATCAGCGCCTCACAGGCTTCGGGCAATCCCTCGCCAGCCTTCAGATGCGCTGCCAGCTCCGCCGCCATCCTCGCATCGCTCAGCTCCCGCGTCAGCCCATCGGTACACAGCAGCAGCACATCGCCCGTCTCCAGCACCAACTCCTGAAAATCCGCCGCCACTGTCGTGTCCGTGCCCAGCGCCCGGGTGATCACATTCCTGTATGGGGAACGCACGGCATCCTCGGCGGAGATTTGCCCCAGCCGCACCTGCTCGTCCACCAGCGAGTGATCCTGCGTCAGCCGCTCCAGGACGTCCCCGCGCCAGCGGTAGCAGCGGCTGTCGCCAATGTGCGCCAGGTGCGCCACACGGTCTTCCACCCGCACCAGCACCAGCGTCGTCCCCATGCCCAGCAGCGCCGTCTCGCGATGCGCACGGGCAAAAATCTTTCGATTCGCCTCGGCAATCGCCTTTTCCATCGCCGCACGAGGAGCCTTCGCGCTCGCGGCCACGCACTCCACAATCAGATCCGCGGCCATGCGGCTGGCCACTTCACCCGCCGCCGCGCCGCCCATGCCGTCACAAACGGCAAACACGCGCGACTCCATGCTGTAGCGAAATGCGTCTTCGTTGTTTGCCCGCAGAGCGCCTCTGTGCGTGCATGCAGCGGCCCGTAGATTCACTCTCTGCTTCCATCCGGCCGCCAGCCCATACAATTTGCAGCGCCCTTGCCTTGGGATAACTTCGACTCGATCAACATACACGTTCTTTCCCAAAAGCGTGAAGACTATCTGGCGAAGTTATCCATCTCATACAACCTCGCTCCGCACCTTCACCCCAAAGGCAAAGCGGCGAAGAATCGCTTCTTCGCCGCCCATCCTGCTCCGCTATCTTCCGGCTTATTCGTGGTGCGCGTGGCTTCCCAGCAGCATCTCCGCTTCGGCAATGCTTTCGAGCGCCGCGTCGTACTTGCTGGCATCGTCACCGGCCTGCTGCCACAACTCTTCGCCATGCTGCTTCAGTTCCTCGGCCGCCGTGTGATTCACCTTGTCCGGGGTGGTCGCCACTTCGGCCAGAATCGTCACCCGCTCCGGCAGCACTTCGGCAAAGCCGCGCGCCACCAGAAAGCGCTGTCCCGCGCCTTCGCCGGTTGCTCCATGCACCTTCACCTCGCCCGGCCAAAGCTGGGCCAGCACCGGCGCATGGCCGTGAATCGCCTCGAAATACCCGGCCTTTGACGGCACCTCCACCGCGTCTGCCATCACATCCAGCAGAATGCGGTCGGGGGTCACCAGCCGGACCTGGATTTGCTTCTTCTCCGCCATGGCTACTTCGCCGCCTGCATCTTCTCGGCTTCTTCAAGCACTTCCTCAATCGTGCCCTTCATATAAAAGGCCTGTTCAGGAACGCTGTCATGCTTGCCTTCAATCACTTCCTTGAAGCTGCGCACTGTGTCCGCAATCTTGCAATACCGCCCCGGAATGCCCGTGAACTGCTCGGCCACATGGAACGGCTGCGAGAGGAACTTCTGCACCTTGCGCGCACGCGAAACCGTCAGGCGATCCTCTTCTGAAAGCTCGTCGATACCCAGAATCGCGATGATGTCCTGCAGGTCCTTGTAGCGCTGCAGAATGCGTTTCACACCCTGCGCCACGTCATAGTGTTCCTGGCCGACCACGGCCGGAGTCAGAATGCGCGAGGTCGAGGCCAGCGGATCCACCGCCGGATAAATGCCCAGCTCCGAAAGCGGACGCGAAAGCACCGTCGTCGCATCGAGGTGAGCAAAGGTCGTCGCCGGAGCCGGGTCGGTCATATCATCCGCCGGCACATACACGGCCTGCACCGAGGTGACGGAGCCCTTCTTGGTCGAGGTAATGCGCTCCTGCAGCTCGCCCATCTCCGTCGCCAGATTCGGCTGATAGCCCACAGCCGAAGGCATGCGGCCCAGCAGCGTCGAAACCTCAGAGCCGGCCTGCGTAAAGCGGAAGATGTTGTCGATGAACAGCAGCGTGTCCGCGCCTTCCTGATCGCGGAAGTACTCCGCCACCGTCAGACCCGTCAGCGCCACGCGCAGACGCGCACCGGGCGGCTCGGTCATCTGGCCATAGATCAGCGCAGCCTTTGACTTTTTGAAGTCGTGAATGTCGATCACGCCCGCTTCCTGAAACTCCAGCCACAAATCGTTGCCCTCGCGGGTACGCTCTCCCACACCGGCAAATACTGAGAAGCCGCCATGCTTCGAGGCAACGTTGTTGATCAGCTCCTGAATCACGACCGTCTTGCCCACGCCCGCGCCGCCGAAGAGTCCGATCTTGCCGCCCTTCAAAAACGGCTGAATCAGGTCGATGACCTTCACGCCCGTCTCAAACATCTCTTCGCCGGTCGCCTGTTCATCAAATGCGGGAGCCTGCCGGTGAATCGGCATATGCACCTTGGCATTCACCGGGCCCATGTTGTCCACCGGTTCGCCAATCACGTTGAGCACGCGGCCCAGCGTCTCGCGGCCCACGGGCACGGTGATCGGTCCACCCAGGTCAATCGCCTTCATGCCGCGCACCATGCCGTCGGTGGCTTCCATCGCCACGCAGCGCACGCGGCCTTCGCCCAGGTGCTGCTGCACCTCAAGAATCACGCTGATGGGCTCGGGAACATCAAAGCCGTCGCTCACCACGCGCAGCGCCTGGTAAATCCCGGGCATCGTGGCCTCGGGAAACTGAACGTCCACCGCCGGGCCGGAAATCTGAATTACTTTGCCGATATTCTCTGCCATAAATCTCTCTCTAGTTCCCTATCCAATCGCGGACGCGCCGCTCACAATCTCGATAATTTCCTTGGTGATCGCGGCCTGGCGCACGCGATTCATCGTGAGCGTCAGATCGTCGATCATGTCCGATGCGTTGCTGGTCGCCGCGTCCATCGCCGTCATGCGGGCCGCATGCTCGGCCGCTACTGACTCCAGCATGGCGTGATAAATCTGCGACGCCACATACTGCGGCAAAAGTCCGCTGAAGATCTCCATCGGATCTTCCTCATACGTGTAGTCCACATCTTCGGTGCCAAACTTTTCGCCCGAGCCTTCGTCCTCTTCCGCATAAGGGCTTATGCCTGCCGAGGCTCCGGCCACAGCCGCGCGCTCGCGCTCTTCGCGCGACATCTCTTCCACCGCCGCCAGTTGGCGCTGGCCAAACTCCAGCAGCGGCAGCAGCTTCTCCACCACCACACGCTGCTGAATGACGGACTTGAACTCGTTGTAGACCAGGTACACCGCGTCAATCTCCGCATCGGCATACCGTGCCACTACCTCTTCGCTGAGCTTGTGTGCTTCGTCAAAGCTCAGGCTCTGCAGCACGCCCGGATGATCGCCGGTCACTTCGATATTGCCGCCGCGGTAGCGGCGCACGCGCCGCGTGGTGCCGGTGACCTCATCATGCTGCTCCACATAATCGGCTACGCCATAAGTACGGCGAAAATGGTCCCGCGCCTTGCGGCCAATCGGCTCAATATCGATCTGGTGGTGGTCGTTGTCATGGATGAAGTTGCTGGCCGCGCGCACAATGTTCGAGTTGAACGCGCCGGCAAAGCCCTTGTCGCCCGCCACCACAATCAGCAGCACGCGCTTCTCCGGCCGTGTCACCAGCAGCGGATGCTGGCGATAGGCCGAGGCTGCGTCATAGGTCTCCAGCCGCCGCCGCAGCGAGTTCAGCACGCTGGCCAGCAGCGCCGCGTAGGGGCGCGCGTTCATTGCGTGCTCCTGCGCGCGGCGCAGCTTGGCCGCGGAGACCATCTTCATCGCCTTGGTGATCTGGCGCGTATTCCGCACGCTGCGGATGCGTCGCCGCAAATCCAGAATGCTTGCCATGCGTTCTTACTTTCCTGCGCCTGCCGTCGCGGCAGCCTTCTCGTCCTTGTCGGCAGACTGCCCCGTCTCGCTCTTCACGCGGGCATCTTCGTGCTCGTCCAGAAAGTTTTGCTTGTACTCATTCAGAGCATCCTTGACGCGGCCACGCAGCTCGTCGTCCAGAGCCTTCTTGGTCGCAATATCGTTCAGCAACTGGCGCTGCGCTGCGTCCAGATACTTGTACAAGCCGTCTTCAAACGCGCGAATGTACTCGACCTTGATATCGTCCAGAAAGCCCTGCGTACCCGCAAACAGAATCATCACCTGCTGCTCGGCTGAGAGCGGCTGGAACTGCGGCTGCTTCAACAGCTCCGTCAGGCGCTGCCCGCGATTGAGCTGGTTCTGCGTCGCCTTGTCCAGGTCGCTGCCAAACTGCGCAAAGGCTGCCAGATCGCGATACTGCGCCAGGTCCAGCTTCAGCGTCGAGCCCACCTGCTTGATGGCCTTGATCGCCGCCGAGAAGCCCACGCGCGACACTGAAAGTCCCACATTCACCGCCGGACGCACGCCCGAGTTGAACAGGTCGGTTTCCAGGAAGATCTGCCCATCCGTAATCGAAATTACGTTGGTCGGAATATAAGCCGAAACGTCGCCCGCCTGCGTCTCGATGATCGGCAGCGCCGTCAGCGAACCGCCGCCCTTCTCCTTGCTCAGCTTCGACGACCGCTCCAGCAGGCGCGAGTGCAGATAAAACACATCGCCCGGATACGCCTCGCGGCCCGGAGGACGCCGCAGCAGCAGCGAAAGCTCGCGGTAAGCCACGGCATGCTTCGAGAGATCGTCATAAATGATCAGCGCATGCTTGCCGTTATCGCGGAAGTGCTCGGCCATCGCCGTCGCGGCATAGGGCGCAAGATACAGCATCGGAGCCGGCTCAGAGGCCGACGCCACCACCACGATGGTGTAGTCCAGCGCGCCATGCTTGGCCAGCGTCTGCACCACGCCCGCCACCGACGAGCGCTTCTGCCCAATCGCGCAATACACGCAGATCAGGTCGCGGCCCTTGCTGTTGATAATCGTGTCGAGCGCCACGGCCGTCTTGCCCGTCTGGCGGTCACCGATGATCAGCTCGCGCTGTCCCCGGCCGATCGGAATCATCGAATCAATGGCCTTCAGGCCCGTCATCATGGGCTCGCGCACCGGCTGCCGGTCAATCACACCCGGCGCCAGCCGCTCCACCGGCGAACGGTGGTTCGTGGCAATCGGCCCCTTGTCGTCAATCGGCTCGCCCAGCGCATTCACCACGCGGCCAATCATGGCGTCGCCCACCGGCACGCTCAAAATCTCGCCCGTGCGCTTCACCTGGTCGCCTTCGCGAATCTCGGTGAAGTCGCCCAGCAGCACCGCGCCCACCTGGTCTTCTTCCAGGTTCATCGCCATGCCGTACACGCCGTGCGGAAACTCCAGCATCTCACCGGCCATGCACTTGTCCAGCCCGTGCAGGCGCGCGATACCGTCGCCCAGCGAAATGACCGTGCCAACCTCATCCACGCGAACCTTAGCGTCGTAGTTCGCAATCTGCTCCTTCAGGAGCGCTGTGATTTCATCTGCTTTGATCTGAGCCATGCTTCCCTGTTCCCAAACGGGTAAATATCAATCTCTGCGCTGATGCTCTAGCGGACAGCCAGTTGTTCTTCCAGGCGCGCGAAGCGTCCGCGCACCGAACCGTCATACACCTTGCTGCCAACCTGCACGACCACGCCGCCCAGCAGCGACGCGTCTTCATGAAAGCTCGCCTCCACCCTACCCTCGGCCAGCGTGCCCACCTGTTCCAGCAGCGACTTCCGCTCGGCCTCGTTCAGCGCGCGCGCGCTGGTGATCGAGACCGCCGTAATCCCTAGGCGGCGATTCATCTCTTCGTGAAATTCCTTCAGAATCTCCTCCATCGCGTGCATGCGCTCGTGCTGCAGCACCACCGCGATAAAGTTCCGCACGGGATGAGCCAAACCCATCTTCTGATTCATGCGGTCCAGAATCGCGACCTTTTCCTCGGCCGGAAACGACGGATCCAGAAAGACCTCGCGCAAATCCGCAGCCCCATTCCAGGTGGCCATAAAGTCATCCAGTTGCTGCTGCACCTGATCGAGCGGCAGATGAGCCTCGGCAATCACATCGGCAAAAGCGCGGGCATACCGCGCGGCAAAGGCGGCCATCAGTGACTCCCCCCGTTGCGCTCCTCGGCGAGCGACTTGCCAAAATCAGCCACCAGGCTCTGGTCCATCTCCGCGCTCACGCGCAACTCGCGGCGCGCCTGCGCCAGCGCCAGTTGCGCCGTGTAGCGGGTCAGCTCGCGCTGCGCCGCGGCGCCAGCCTGCTCAATCTCGCGCTCGGCTGAGGCCACAATCCGCTTGCGCTCGGCTTCGAGCGACTCGCGCATGCGCTTCTCTTCCTCGACGGCTTCCTGCTCTGAGCGTTCCCGGTAGCTTGCGATATCGGCATCGAGGTGTGACAACCGCGCCTCAATCGCCTCCAGGCGGCGGTTTGCATCCTCGGTCGCATTGTGCGCTTCCACCAGGTCCTTGGCCAGCCGCTGCGAGCGATTCTTAAAGGCTCCCGGCAGCAGCTTGAAAAGGAAATACGCAATCACCAGCAGCAGCAGTCCCGAGTTGAAGTCCTCGAAGATCTGCGCCGTCGTCTCGACTGACAAATGCATCCACCCGGCCAGCTTCTGCACCTCCGGCGAATGCCGGTACTGGTCCAGTTGATGGTCCGTCTCCGGAGCATCCATCTTCTCCGACGTCGGCCCGTTATGAATGGCCTTCTGCCCGGCCGCTTGCGCCGGACTCACCGTCACTGCGCGCGCCATCGGCGTCGCAAAACTGCCCATGCAAACAGCCAGCGCCATCGCAAAAATGGTCTTCTGAAGTCTCCGCATTACCGTGCGCTCTCCACAGCCGGCAGTACGGCCTCCATAATCTGGTCAGCCAGGCGTCCCACGCCCGACTGCAGTTGACGCCGTGCCGCTTCGGTCTGCGCGGCAATTTCCTTCCGGGCTACCTCCGCGCGATCCTGCGCCAGCAGGCGCGCGCTGGCCAGCACGCTCTCGCGCTCCGCATGCCACTGCTGCAGTTGCGCCTCGCGCGCGCGCTGAATCTCGGCCCGCGCCGCCCGCAGCTTGGCTTCGTACTCCTGCGACTTCACATCGGCGGCCGCAATCGCCGCCATCGCGCGTTCCACCGCGCCCTTGGTCCGCTTGTACCGCTCCGCCCGCACCCGCACCAGCGGACGGTACAAAATAAAGTGGTAGGCCCCTAACAGAATCAGGAACAGGATCATCGTCGGCACGGAGCCGAGCACAAGTTGACCGAGTTCGCGTAGAAGTTCTTGCATGCTTTTACCGACGTATAGTGTTGGAAGCTAAGTAGATAGGACCGCCAGGACTCCCGTTTCTAACAGAGCCCTCAGAGCCGTGTCAATCAGGGATTCCGACCCGTGCGCCTGCCCGCAATCTTGCTGCTTGACGGGTCCTTCCACCGGCGTACACTTAGAGTATCGCCTATGACCCGGTTCAGGGTCCAGCGGACCGAAGAGCTGAGAAGTCCCACCACTCTCCCCTCTCCGGTCCGTTTTGATTTGGTAGTGAAATCCTTATCGCGGCAGCATCGCAAAACGGCGAAAACGCCCAATCAGCGACGCCGGAGCCGAGACCTTCAAAAACACCAGATTCCCCTCAAACTCCCGGCCTCGAATCACTCCTCCAGCCTCAATCGCGGCGATCACTTCCCCCTCAGACTGCGGCACCCGCAAACGAGCCTCGACCATGGGATCGGCCTGCAGCGCCTCATCCATGCGCTCCAGCAGCTCCTCAAGCCCCATGCCCGTCCGCGCGGAAATCGCCATCGGACGCCCGTGCCCTGAGCGCAATCCCTCCTGCTCCTCCGGGCTCAGCAGGTCCACTTTGTTCAGCACTTCAATCTGCGGCTTGTCGCCCACGCCCAGCTCGGCCAGCACATGCTTCACCTCCGCGCGGTGCTCCTCGCGCGTCGCGCTGGAGCAGTCCTGCACGTGCAGCAGCACCTCAGCCTTCTGCACCTCCTCCAGCGTCGCCCGAAATGAGCTGATCAGCGTCGGCGGCAGATCGCGAATGAACCCTACCGTGTCTGAGAGCAGCACCTTGCGCCGGCTCGGCAGCACAATCGCGCGCAGCTTCGGGTCCAGCGTGGCAAACATGCGCGAAGATGCCAGCACACCCGCTCCCGTCAGCGCGTTAAACAGCGTGCTCTTGCCCGCATTCGTATACCCCACCAGCGCCACCGTCGGCACCGGAACCGCCTCCCGGCGCTGCCGCTGCTGGCTGCGAATCCGCCGCACGCTCTCCAGTTCGCCCTTCAGCGTCGAAATCCGCCGCTGAATCCGCCGCCGGTCTGTCTCCAACTGCGTCTCGCCCGGGCCTCGCGTGCCAATGCCGCCGCCCAGCCGCGACATCTCACGCCCACGGCCCGTCAGCCGGGGCAGCATGTACTCCAGTTGGGCCAGCTCCACCTGCAGCATGCCCTCTCGGGTACGGGCGTGGCGCGCAAAAATGTCCAGGATGAGCTGCGTGCGATCAATCACGCGGCCCGGCAATGAGTTTTCCAGATTGCGAAGCTGGGTGGGCGTCAGATTCTGCCCAAAGACAATCACATCCGCGCGGCTCGACTCGGCCACCGCGCGCACTTCCTCCACCTTGCCGCTGCCGATCAGCGTCGCCGCATCGGCACGGCCGCGGCGCTGCTGCACTTCGGCGGCAATCTCGGCCCCGGCGCTCAGCACCAGTTCACGAAACTCCGCCACGCCGCTCTCAAAGGCGTCATCGCTGCCGCCTTTTTCCGCCGCTCCTGGCTCCTGGTCCCCCAGCAAGTCCAGATCCAGCGAATCCAGATCGGCAGACGCAGCCCTGCGAGCCATGCGCGCCGAGGGCGGAACAGCAAGACGGCGCGTGCCCAGGTCCACTGAGACCAGCAGCGCCCGTTCCGGCGCGCCCGCCGGGTCTACAGTCGGCTTCAGGCCCCGTGCCATCTTGCTCCCATCGCGATCGGCGCGGTTCTCATCTGAATCAACAGATCAGGCTCCAGAAGACTCGCCCGGGGTCGGGTGAGTCCCGGCCGCCGGAGTCGGACTCACCGGCGGAGCACCATGCCCGGCCGCTGCCGGACGATGATCGCCATGCAGCACCGAACGGCTGCTCACCACGGTGGAGATGGCATGCTTGAAAATCAACTGTTCCTGGCTGTTGTTCTCCAACAGCACCGAATACTTGTCGAAGGAGCGAATTTTCCCCGTGAGTTTAACTCCGCTGACCAGATAAATGGTGATGGGGGTTTTATCTTTGCGGACCGTGTTCAGGAAGGTGTCCTGAATGTTCTGTGCCGGCTTGTTATCCATAATGCCGATCTCCTGTTCCAAAAAGCGTTGGAAGTGGTGTTGCCTGAGGTGCGACAAGTGAATTGCCGTTCGCACCCTGATCTGTGTGCTAACAACATAAGTGTTTCAGCTAATGAAGGGCAACGGAGGAATCGCCATTTTCTTCATCTGGCTAAACTCCCGCTGCTCCCGTCTTAGATGCAGATCCGCACTCAGCGTTTCTTTCGATGACGCCCGCCGCGGCTCTTTCGTGTGGATTTGTCCGCCGCATTCACTGAAATCCGCTCCGGCCCGCTGATCCTCCGCACAATCACGCCGTCCATCCGGTAGGTCACCGTCTCCAGCGGCCCCGGATCCACCTCGCCCGTCTTCGCATTCAGCGTCAGGTTCCGATTCAGTGACACCTGGAACGAAAACACCGGCTCCACGTGGTGGTCCACCGTCTGCTGGCTCACCTTCACCGGGAAAAATCCCTCGATGTCACGCTCGCGAAAGGCCAGCTCATAGCGATGCCGCTTCATGTTCCAGGTGAATACCCGCACCTGGTCAAAGTCATAGGGCAATCCCTGCTGATACGGGGCCAGCACCGTCAGATACTCCCCCACCTCGTGATCCGGCGTATCGGCCTCCGGGTCATTCACCGTCCGCAGCAGATATCCGCCAATCATCCGGTCGGCCCCGGCCAGTACCGCAATGCTGTTCGGCACATCGGCGGTCAGCGCGCTGGCTCGCACCCAGCCCGTGCGGCCCTGGCTGTCGCGCACCAGCCAATAATCTTCCATCGGAGGAGGCGGCGGCGGCACCCCTTTATCCAGTTGCGCCTGCTGCCGCTCCCGCAAAATCATCAGCGTCGATTGCGGCTTCAGCACCGACGCCCGTCGAATCAGGTCCAGCTTGTCATTCACCGGCAGCAGATAATAGTGCGGAGTATCCCGCCCCGGCGCATCATGCAGGTAAGAGACCTCTTCCAGCAGCGCCTTCGCCACCCCGGCGGTCTCCGCATACTGCTTCCGCAGCGCGTTGAACTTGTCCATCTCCGGCTGATCGATGACATAGTACTGCTCAATCCAACCCACCTTGCCGTTCGGTGCCTTCACCCGGTAGAACCGTGTCTGGTGATCCAGCACCTGCAGCCGCTGTCCATTCGTCACCTCAGTGACAAAATTGGCCACCGGAGCTACGCGGTCCCGCAGAAACGTATGCTCTGAGGCGACATAAACATATTGCTTGGCGATAGGAGAGCGCAGATGGCTGCAGCCGCTCAGAAAAACGAGAGCACAGACCATCGGCAGAAGAATAAAAACAGGACGAGCCCCAGCACAGAAAGACTTCATGAGAAGCAGTCAGCCTTACCAGCGAGGATAACACCACCCTATCCACACGGTTGCGGCCCGCGCCTGCGCCCAAAACTTCCGTCACCACCCGCGGCTCGCCGCCATCGTCACACCTGCCGGGAATTCACTCCCAAATTGCTACGCTTGAAATAGGGAAGAAAATCAGAGACGAAAGCTGCTCCCGGACTCTGAAATCCAGCAGTTCCTTCATTGCACCAGAACAAGTGCAGAATTCTGCACTCTAAAGCAGAGTGAGAGCCAAGATCAGCATTGAAAACAAAAGACTTACGGGACTAGTCTCCCGTAAGTCCAGTGCTTTCAATCACTTCTGAGACATTAATGGAAGTTTTTTTTGAAGCGTCCGCGACGCCCCCGCTAACCCCGCAGTTCCTTGTAGCGGGTGATCAGCGTATTGGTCGAGCTGTCGTGCTTCAGCTCCGCATCGCCTTCCAGTTCGCCGGCAATCTTCTTCGCCAGCACCTTGCCCAGTTCCACGCCCCACTGGTCAAAGCTGTTCACCTGCCACACCACGCCCTGCGTGAACACAATGTGCTCATAGAGCGCAATCAGCTTGCCCAGCGCCTCCGGCGTCAGCTCCTTGAGCAGCAGCGTATTCGACGGCCGGTTGCCCTCAAACACCTTGTGCGGCACCAGCCACTCCGGCACGCCCTCGGCCTTCACCTCTTCGGCGGTCTTGCCAAAGGCCAGCGCCTCTGACTGCGCAAACACATTCGCCATCAGCAGATCATGATGGTTGCCCAGCGGATTCAGCGTCTTCGCAAACCCAATGAAGTCGCACGGAATCAGTTTCGTGCCCTGGTGAATGAGCTGGTAAAACGAGTGCTGTCCGTTCGTGCCAGGCTCGCCCCAGTACACCGGACCGGTCTGGTAATCCACCGTCGCGCCGCTCAGCGTCACGTGCTTGCCGTTGCTCTCCATCGTGAGCTGCTGCAGATACGCCGGAAAGCGCTTCAGGTACTGCTCATAGGGCAGAATCGCCACCGTCTGCGCATCAAAAAAGTCGTTGTACCAGACCGAAAGCAGGCCCAGAATCACCGGCAGATTCTTGCCGAACTCCGCCGTCCTGAAGTGCTCATCCATCGCATGGAAGCCCGCCAGCAGACGCCGGAAGTTCTCCGGGCCCACTGCCAGCATCGTCGAAAGGCCGATGGCCGAGTCCATCGAGTAGCGGCCGCCCACCCAGTCCCAGAAGCCGAACATGTTCGCCGTGTCGATGCCGAACTTCGTCACTTCCTTCTCATTCGTCGAGACGGCCACAAAGTGCTTCGCAATCGCCTTCTCGTCCTTCAGGCTCTCCAGCGCCCACTTCCGCGCCGTGTGCGCATTGGTCATGGTTTCGAGCGTGGTGAAGGTCTTTGACGAAATGATGAACAGCGTCTCGTCCGCGGCCAGATCCTGCGTGGCCTCGGCAAAGTCCGTGCCATCAACGTTCGACACAAACCGGAAGTTCATGTCGCGGCGGCTGTAGTGCTTCAGCGCTTCATAAGCCATCACCGGCCCCAGGTCCGAGCCGCCAATGCCCACGTTGATCACGTTCTTGATCGGCTTGCCTGTGTGACCCTTCCACTCGCCGCTGCGCACGCGCTCGGCAAAGGCCGCCATGCGGTCCAGCACCTCGTGCACGGCCGGCACCACATTCTCGCCGTCCACTTTGATCGTCGCGCCCTTGGGCGCGCGCAGCGCCACATGCAGCACCGCCCGGTCTTCGGTGATGTTGATCTTCTCGCCCCGGAACATCGCATCGATGCGCGCGCGCAGTCCGCTCTCTTCCGCCAGCTTCAGCAGCAGTTCCACGGTCTTCGCCGTAATGCGGTTCTTCGCGTAATCAAGATATATGCCCTCGGCCTCCAGGCGGAACTTCGTTCCACGCTCTGGATCGGCCGCAAACAGTGCGCGCAAATGCTGGCCGCGCAGTTCCTCGGCGTGGGCAGCCAGCGCCTTCCAGGCAGAAAGCTGCGTCAGAGGAGTCTTCGCTGCAATCTCAGTGCTCATTTCATCTCCGTATGTGCTCAAGTGGAAGAAGGGCCACAAAGCGCCCCGATTTTCCCGTCTATTCTCTTGGATTCCCATCGGCCAAAGAGCGCTTCTACTTTCGCCGCGTCCCCATCCAGTCCGCCCTGTCCGATCTGCTAGTCCAGGTCTGCTAATCCAGGCTGTGGAGCGCAAACTGCCGCCCGGCTTCGAGCAGCTTCTGCACTGACTCCTTTGAGCCGGCCTCGGAGTAGATCCGCAGCAGCGGCTCCGTGCCCGAGGCGCGCAGCAGCAGCCACGCGCGCGCCGGATTCTCTACCCCCTCGGCCGCCGGGTCATCCACAATAAACTTGATGCCGTCCAGGGTCTCCACCGATTGTACCGTCATCCCGGCAAACTCCGCCACGCCGGCCTTGGCCTTGGTAATCGTGGCATTCTTCAACGCGTCCGGAATATGCAGGTCAATGCGCCCATACTGGTGCTCGCCATACTTGGCCTGCAGGCCCGCGACCAGTTCGCCGAGCGTCTTCTTCTCCTCGGCCATCACGTTGGCCAGCAGCAGCGCGTTCAAGAGGCCATCGCGCTCGGGCAGATGCCGCTGAATGCCGATGCCGCCCGACTCCTCACCGCCCATCAGAATGTCTTTTTCCAGCATCAGGTCGCACACATATTTGAAGCCGATGCCATGTTCATAGAGCCTGCGCCCATGCCGCTCGCAGATGCGGTCAATCATGCCCGTCGTATTGAAGGCGCGCGTCACATCCCCCGGCCAGCCCTTGCGCTCCAGAATCCACTCCAGCAGCACGCTGAAAATCTTGTGCGGATCCACAAAGTTCCCATGCTCATCGGTCGCGCCAATGCGGTCCGCATCGCCGTCCGTGCAGAGCCCGGCCTGGCAGCCGTTGGCCACCACCGCCTCGCCCAGCGCGCGAATGTGCGGCTCAATCGGCTCCGGATTGATCCCCGGAAACAGCGGATTCGCCTCCGAGCGAATCTCGGTAAAGGCCACGCCGATCTTTGAGAAAATCTCCGCCAGAATGCCACCACCCGCGCCATACATGCTGTCGATGCCAAACTTCAGCCCCGACGCAGCAATCAGCGGCAAATCGGCAAAGGCCGAGATCGCCGCCACATACTCGGGCACAAAATCCGCCTCTTCAATCTTCGCGGCCTGCGCCTTAGGCAGCGGCTTGCCCAGCAGCCCCGCAATCTCGCTCATGATGGCGGGCCGTCCCGACCCTCCATACCAGGCCTTGTACTTCACCCCATTCCACTGCGCCGGGTTGTGGCTTGATGTGATCATCACGCCGCCCGCCGCGCCCCGAGCGCGCACCGCATAAGAGAGCGCCGGCGTCGGCGTCACACGATTCGCCAGCGTCACCGGAATCCCCGCCCCCGCCAGCACTTCGGCGACCGCCTGCGCAAAGGCGCGCGATCCAAAACGAGTATCCCAGCCAATGCATGCGCCGCGCCCGGCCTCGGGATGCGTCAGAATGTAATTCCCGATTGCAGCCGCAGCCAGCCGCACGTTCTCAAAGGTGAAGTCTTCCGCGATGACACCGCGCCATCCATCCGTGCCGAAGCTGACAGGATATGTCGTTTCCATTCGTATCCATTCAAGTTACGGACTCCGGCGGAGTCCTGAAATAAGGATGAGTTCCCCTGATAGGGGAAAAGGTTCGGGAGCTTAAATCAATTCACTGCGGCCATCGCTGGCCAGTTGCTTCACAACCTTGCCGACGTCCTGCGCATGCTCGCGGGTGGTCACCAGCAGGGCATCCGCGGTCTCCACCACCACCAGTCCCTCCACGCCGACCAGCGCCACGGTCTTGTCGGGGCTGTACACATAATTGCCTTGCGACTCCAACACAATGGAGCCGCGCGTCTCCATCACGTTTTCCTGCGCATCCTGGTTGCCCTGCCCGGCCTTGAAGTCATACAACGCTGACCAGGAGCCAAGGTCATTCCAGCCAAACTCGGCCGGCAGGCAATAGAGGCGGGAAGAATGCTCGCCCTTGGCCGACCGTGGCTCCAGAATGGCGTAATCCACGCTGATGTTCTCGCACTGGGGATACACCCGCCCAAACACCTCGTCGTAATGCGGCGTGCCCCACGCGGCCACAATCTCTTCGAGCAGCGGAGTCATCTCCGGGAGGTGCTCGCGCATAGCATTGGCCATGGTCTTCGCGCTCCACACAAACATGCCGCTGTTCCAGTAGTAGTTGCCCGCGGCCACAAAGTCTTCCGCCTTGGCCCGGTTCGGCTTCTCGGTGAAGCGGCGCACATGCAGGATTCCGTCTCGCAGCGCCTCACCCGTCTCGATGTATCCGTAGCCCGTCTCGGCATGCGTGGGCTGAATGCCCAGCACCACCATGTTTTCGCCCTCGGCCGCCAGCGCCACCGCCCGTTGAATCGTCGCCACAAAGGCGACCTCATCGGCAATCACGTGATCTGAGGGAAACACCCCCAGCACCGAGCCCGGAGCAATCTTTTCCAGCAGCAGCGCCGCCAGCCCAGCTGCCGGAGCCGTGTTGCGCGCCGCCGGCTCACACAGCACCTGTTCTTCAGGAACCTTGTCGAGTTGGCAACAAATCTTGTCCGACAGTAAATCGTTGGTAATCACCCAGGTTTTCCCCGAGGACACCAGCGGCTCCAGGCGGTCGATCGTCCGCTGAATCATCGTGCGTTCGCCGTCCAGCGCCAGCACCTGCTTGGCCTCAGCGCGGCGGCTGCGCGGCCAGAAGCGGGTTCCACTACCCCCCGCGAGAATGATGGGTCGAAAGTCAATCATGTGTGGTCTGAACCTAATCTAAATAGCTACCGGTACGATGCAAATTACCTCGGACCGGACAGAGCAATGTACACGAATGGAAGTACGAGCTGGAATGACCGCCAGTTGCCAGGGCTGAATCGTCACCGTTTCCCATCCCTCTCCATCGATCTCCAGACTGCCTTCCGCGCAAAACAGCACCTGAACACGATCCTTCGCGTCGCCAAGCCCGGCCGGAGCCTGCCCGGCGTCGAGCGGCCACTTTTCCACCCGAAAGTAGTGCTCATTCACCAGCACGGAATGATCGCCTTCCGCCACGGGATCCACCTTACCCGCGCGCGTCGTCATCCGGGCCGCTTCCATGGCCAGGTCCACATGCAGTTCACGCGCGCTGCCGTAGTCATACATGCGGTAGGTCAGGTCGCTGGTCTGCTGCGTCTCCAGAATCACCGCGCCCGGCCCAATGGCATGCACCGTGCCGGCATCGACATAAATCATGTCGCCCTTTTTCACCGGCAGCCACGTCATATATTTCTCAAGCGTCGCGTCATGAATGGCCGCGCGAATCTGCTCCGGCGTGCTGCCCGGCTTGAGCCCCAGCGCCACACTGGCATCCGGCTGCGCATCGAGCGCATACCAGCACTCCGTCTTGCCACGCGGAAAACCATGCTTCTGCGCCAGCGCATCGTCAGGATGCACCTGCACACTCAGCTTCTCCTTGGGGAAGAGCATCTTGATCAGCAGCGGAAATTCGCCCGCCGCCGCAGCCTCCCCGAGCAATTCCCGCGGATGCTGCGCAGTGATGGCCTTCAGTGTATGCCCGGCAAAGGGGCCCGTCTCGGCAATGCACATCTCGCCAGTAAGCCACACTTCTCCGATGGGTTCGCCGGTCGTGCGGTAGTCATACCAGGGGCGTAAATCCTGGAATCCCCAGGGCCTTGTGCGAAAGAAGGGAGCCAGGCGGAATGGCGCAATCGAACTCATGCCTTCAGTATGCCCGATGCGAAGACCCGCGCGCCGGAGCCGGAATCAATTTGCAAAGCCGCAACAGACGGCGCATCACGCAAAGCAAGCGGGGGCGAGTCCATGACTCGCCCCCGCTTATTCTTTGAACAACCTTGTTACTTCTTGATTTCCAGCACCTCAAAGGTTCCCGGAATCATCTTGGGCCAGCCATGCTTCGGGCGCGGACCAAACTTGGCCGCAACCGTGAACAGCTTGCTGCCATCCGGCATCATCGCCATCGTGCGGGCGCTCGGGGCCGTCGCTAGAGTCTCGACGGTCGTGAAGTGATTCGGCGAGTCTTCGTGAATGATCGTCATCGTGCCGCTTTGGCCGCTCGATGCGATGGCATACTGCCCGTTCGCCACAAAGCGCGCCGCATCTGGACCGCCGCCAATCTTTGGCGTTGCGATCACTTTGCCGGTCTTCGCATTCACAATCGCCATCATGCCGTTATGGCACACCGAGAACAGGCGCTCGTGCTGCGCGTCAATGGCCAGCCCCGAGGGCGACTCGCACGGCTTCAGATTCCACACGGCGGTAATCTTGTGCGTGCGGGCATTCAGGCGCACGATCTGGCTCGTGCTCTCCAGGTTGTCATAGATGTTGCCCTTGCCGTCGCTCACCGGGAACTCCGGCCGGCCGGGCAGCGCAACATTGGCCAGCACTTTCTTTGTGCGCGCGTCAATCACCGTGGTGCTGCTGCTATGTCCATTAAAGGTCCAGACACTATGCGTGTAAGGGTCGAACACCACTCCGTCCGGGCCAGGCTCGGTCGGAATCGTCTCCTCGACCTTGAAGGTCTTGCGGTTGAAGACGGCTACATCGTTGGCGCCGCCGTCGGTGATAAACCCCGTCTTGCCATCCGTGTCAAAGACCACTCCATGCGTGCCCTTGAAGCCCGTCATGTCGGCAATCAGCTTGCCGGTCTTCGAGTTCAGCACCATCACCTGGTTCCAGCGCGTGATGTAAAGGTCATGGCTGACCGGATCCACGCCCATATAGTCCCAGCCCGAATCCCCGCCCGGCTGCCATTTCGCGGCGACATGATAGGGGCCCTGCGCCACGGCGGCGCTGGCCGCGGTCAAAAACAATGCTGCGGCGGCTACCAGGCCACGCTTGGCCATCTGCATTTTCTTCACTCTGTTCCTCCTCGATTGCATGCACAAACCAGCAAAATTGCGTGCTCCGCCACTATCGTACGTCCCGAGCATGAAGGCAGCCTGAATTCCGAAACCCGCCCTTTCGCGGTGCCAATTTACGCTCCTGTCATTTCCTGGCCATTCAGCCGCCGCCTCATCTTCGCCTCACTTCAAAATCTGTTTCTTATCTGTAGACTTTTTCTTCGAAGTTCACGTCAACTGCTTAGTTTCCATCATCTTGCCTTACATGAAGTCGAAATAGCGGGAATTCGGCGTTTCACGGCTCGCCAACTGATTGGAGCCGGGTACGTCTACTCGAGATAAAAAAGCATGCACTCACTTCTGGTGATCGTTCCTTCTCTGCGGATTGCGCTTCTGGGCATTGCCGCCATTCCGTTTATCTATTACTCCCTTGCTCTGCTCAGTTCTCTTCGTTTCTTTCTTGCGGGCCGCCGCGCGGCAAACGCCGCTCCCGCTGCCGGAGAATTTCTTCCTCCCGTCAGCATCCTCAAGCCGGTTCGCGGTCTTGACCCTGACGCCTATGCCAATTTCGCCAGCTTCTGCCGGCTCGATTATCCCGAGTATGAAATCCTCTTCTGCGTCGGAGACACCGCCGATCCAGCTCTGCCCGTGCTGCAGCGGCTGGCGCTCGACTTTCCCGCTACGAAGATCCGCATCCTCATCGGCTCGGGCCGCCAGGCCACCAATGACAAATGCGCCAAGCTGGCCCGCCTCACCGGCGAGGCCGCCTACGAGCACCTGGTCATCAATGACAGCGATGTGCGCGTCCAGCCGGACTACCTCCGACGCATGGTCGCTCCCCTCGCCGACCCAAAGACCGGCGCGGTCACGCCGCTATACGTGCCCACTGAGGTCAACTCCTGGGTGCAGCGCCTGCAGGAAGCCGGCATGCTTTCGGAGTTCTATCCCGGCCTCTTTGTGGCCAAGGAGCTTGATGGCGTCAAATTTGCGCTCGGCCCGACCATCGCCACCCGGCGCAGCTATCTGCGGGAGTTTGGCGGTTATGCGGCGATTGAGAACCGCCCCGCCGATGACCTGCTGATTGGCCGCCTCATCGCTGAGCAGGGCCGTGAAGTGGTCCTGCTGCCCGATGCCATCACCACCGTGCCCGATTATCAATCGCTCGGCGAGCTCTTCTTCAAGCGGCTGCGCTGGATGACCGTCATGCGCCACATGCGCCCGGCCGGCCACCTCGGCCTCATCTTTACGCTTGGCCTGCCGTGGACCATCCTTGCCCTGATCCTCGCTCCCAGCGCGGTCATCGCCTGGAGCTTCCTCGGCGGCTACCTCTTCGTTCGCTTTGCCCTCACGCTGCTGGTGGGGCAGTTTGGCCTGCGACAGCGCGGCGTCTGGCTCAACATGCTCTTTGTACCCCTCTGGGATGCATTGGCCACCACCATCTGGCTGGCCAGCTTCACGCGCCGCACCATCCGCTGGCGCGGACAAAACTACGCCATCCTCAACGGTCAACTGGTCCCCGCACATGGCACCGCTCCCGCTGCTGCCGGCGCACCGGTCGAGCGCTAGTTTTCGGCAGGCAGTGCATACAGAGCCTCGCGCAAGTCTTCCATGAGCTTGCGCGGGGCTCCTACCCAGCTTTGGCCAGCAGCCGGCTCAACTCATAAAAGCCGCTGGCAAAAGCATGCTTCATGGCCAGCGATGACTCCACCCCGCAGGTGCAGCCCGGGCACTCCCGCCGCACCATCGCCTCGGCCTGGAGGCGGTATGCCTCCGAATGCAGAATCTCTTTGAGGCTCGACTGCAGCACATTGCCCACCGGCGGCAGGGGATAACACCCCGTGAGCACATCGCCGTTCGAGAGAATAAACACCTGCAGATACCCCAGCACACAGGCCGGCTCGTCTAACTGGGCTCCGCTGTAGTAATCGCGGATGTAATCCACCTCAAAGCCGGGCCGCTGCATCTGGTCGCGCACAAACGACTCAATCTCGCCCACGCGATCCTTCTGCGGCCATAGCGACACCAGATCCGCGTTCGCCAGAAAAAACAGATTCCTGCTCAGAATGTTGAAGCCCAGCTCCGCGCCCAGGTCGCGAGCCATCTTCGCCAGCTCGCGCAGCTCGCCCGCCGAGACTCCGTTCAGCGTCACCGAAAAACCGATCTTCTTCTCTTTGAGCAGCCGAATACCGCGAATGGCCTGGTCAAAATAGCCGTCAATGCCGCGAATGCGATCATTGGACTCGCGCATGCCGTCAATCGACACGTTGATGTGCGTGATCGGCGAGGCGTTCAACTTCTCATGGAAGCGCTCCAGCAGCAACCCGTTGGTTTGCAGCACAATCTTCTGGAACTGCCGGGCCTGCGAGCGCTCCAGCACGTCAAAGAAGTCTTTGCGCAGCAGCGGCTCGCCGCCGGTGAAGCGCAGGCTGCCGATGCCCAGCGCATGCACTTCGTCTATCAGCGCAACGGCCCGCTCGGTGTTTAACCCATCCTTCCAGTGCGTCTTCCAGTAGTCGCAACTGATGCAGCGGGCCTGGCAATTTTCGGTGAGCTTGATGTGCGCGCTCAGCGGGCGAATTTCTTTTGGAAGCAAGCCGGAGGCAAACTGGCTGCCCAACCATACACGGGGAAGATACGAACCGGGAACGTACAAACTCATCTCCTGCTTCGTGAGATGAGCGGCGCGGCAGAAGCGGCCAACTGCTCAGCTCACGAAACGTTGTCAACCAGTGGTCGATGATCGGTTGAAGAGCAAAAGGGCCATTCCCAAAGTTTGTACATCTGACTCTGCAACTTATCAGTAGGACTTATGCGCCAGCGTTGCCAGAGATAGCAAGAGCTTAGCACAAGAAGCCAGGGCTGCCGGATCGATCCGGCAGCCCTGCTTCTTTCCCGATGCCCTTGCTTTTTAGGCTTAGTGACCGGGGATGGGATGATTCGTGAACAACGCCTTGTCGCCCGCGTACTTCACCAGAATCAGCTTCTGCTTGCCCACCAGCGAATCCAGATCGTCGATCTGCGACTCCTTTGCAAAGATGTAATACCGCTGCCCGGAAGCCCACAGCTTCTCAAACTGGCTGTTGTCGATAAACGGATTTTCGGTCCGCGGCGAATACGATCCATACACCAGGTTCATGTAGCGGCCGTTCAGCAGCAGCGCCTTACCGTCGGTATAGAAGAAATACGACGAGAAGAAGTAGTAGTGATGATCCACAATCACTTGCCCCTTGGGAGACGCCTTGAGCGCGCGAATGAGGGGACGCGAAGACATATACGGATCAAACGTAATCATGGCCGCGTGCGCCGCCTGAAAGAAGATCACCATCATCACGGCCGCGCCAAAATAAGCGGTCCTCCACTTGCTGGGCCGCAGCGAGGTAAGCGCCCCAATCGCAAAGGCCACGTCGGCCATCGCGAGCGGAAAACGAAGGTAGGCAAACGAGTCGAGCGTGAGGTCTTCCATGTGTCCGAGCGAAAGCGTGTAAGTCCCCGGATGCCGCACCAGCGCATGCGAGATGTCTCCCGGCGCCGGCACATGCCGGATCGCAATCAGAATGCTGAAGGCGGCAATCGCGCATGCGGCGCAGATCGCTGAAAGCGCCCGGGTACCCCAGCGCAGCGACCGGCTCTCAAGCAGCATCGCCGAGCCCAGCAGCAGCGCCACCGCAGGGTAAATCGGCATCGAGTAGTATTCCTGCGTCGTCGAGAAGGTGAAGAACACCATCACAAAGCCGATCCAGCACACGGCCAGCAGCCGCGTGCGTCCCTCGCGGTCCACCGGTTTGTACGAGAGCCGGAAGGTGGCCGGAATGTACACGCTCCACGGAAAAATCCAGATCAGGTTGAAGAGCCAGAACAGATAGCGCGGCACCGTCGCATAGTCGCGCGGGTAGCGCATATTCAGGAAGCGCAGCAACTGCTCATTGATAAAGAAAAACCAGAAGAACCCATGCCACTGGCCCGGAATGCTCTTCATGGTGAACTCAAAGTAAGGCGGATTCCGGATGGTCGCCAGGATGTGCCACGGCGCGGCAATCGCCAGCATGATCAGAGTGGTGCTTACCGGGCGCAGCCGCTTCCATATCTGCCACTGAAAGAGCTGCTTCGTGAGCGCCAGGTAGACAATCCATGCGCCCAGCGGAAAGACCACCGCGATCAGGCTTTCGAGCAGCAAGCCCGTACCGAAGCACACGCCAATCAGCGCCGCCCACAATCGCGGGTGCGGCTCATCGTCCTCAAGCAGGCGCAGAAAGGCCCACATCGAAAGCGTGATGGTGAGCACCAGCGTCACATTGGGAATCTGAATGCGCGTGAACAGCCACAACCCGATACACGTGGACATGCACAGGCCCGCATAGAGGCCCGCGCTGTAGCGCTTGAAGGCCCAGATGCCAAACCACGCCGTGACCAGGCACAGGGCAATCGCCGAGAGCACCACCGGAATACGCGCCGACCAGTCATGCACCCCAAAGATCTTGTAGGCCCCAGCGATCATCCAGTAGATGAGCGGCGGCTTTTCGAGATAAGGCACGCCATCCAGACGCGCCGTCACCCAGTGCCCGGACTGCAGCATGTTCACTGCAATCTGCGCCTGCACCGCATCCACATCGTCCATCAGGCTGGGGGGAGAAAAAATGCAGCCAATATAAACAGCGGCCGCAAACAGCAAAACCAGCAGGGTCACCTGCCGCCGGGTTATCCCCCAAGGGCGGCGAAGGCCGGGCTCAACTGCTGAGCCGGCGCGGACTGTATCTTCCATTGCCTCATCCAGAGGAACAAAACCATCAGGCCCCAGAGGTGAAAGCCAAGGTTGATGCTCCGGTTCATGTGTTGTTGGGTTAACTCGTAAATTCTATCGAAACGGAACAGATCCCCGTGCTCCGCTTCCGCACCTTCCAGTGCATCCATCAGCACATTTTTGAGCGGCCCGCGAAACCACTCGTGCGCCGGAATATCAAAGCCGATCTTCTTGCGCCGCAATATTGAGGAGGGTAGCTTTGATCGCATCAGTTGCTTCAGCAGATACTTCTGCTGGCTCCCGCGAATCTTCAACGCCGAGGGCAGCCCCGCGGCAAACTCCACCAGGCGATGATCCAGAAACGGAGGCCGCACTTCAATCGAGTGCGCCATGCTCATCCGGTCTGACTTCACCAGAATGTCGTCCGGCAGATAACACTCCTGGTCAAATTTGAGATACGGCGCAATTCCGTCGCCGGGAATCTCTGCACGCAGGCCTGAGAGCAGCCACGGCATCGCACCAGGCAGAGGCTGCCGCACCAGCGTCGCTTTTTCCAGCTCAGAGAAGGTCCCGTTCCAGTAGACATGCGCCTGCTCCGGCGTCAGCAGGCTGCCCTGCAACATGCGCTTGACCTTGTACTCAAAACTGATCTTCTCATTTGACGCAGGCCAGGCCTGCATCGCCCGCTGCGCCGCGCGAATCACCCCCTGCGGCAGGTGCCGCACCTGCTGCGCAATGCGGTTGGCTCGATAGGTCAGGTAGCCGCCAAAAATCTCATCCGCACCCTCGCCGCTGAAGGCCACCGTGCAGCTCTGGCGGCAGAGCTTTGAGAGAAACCACACCGGCAGCGCGCCAGAATCCGCACTCGGCTCATCGGAGTAGTAGGTCAGATCCCGGATTGCGCCTTCCAGATCCTGCTCAGGATTCAGATCAAGCTGCTCGTGGATGGTGCCGTACTTCTCCACCACTTCGCGAATGTAAGCCGACTCGTCAAAGCTATGACCTTTGAACGAAATGGAGTAGGTGCGCAACTGGCTGCCCGACGCCTCGGCCGCGTAGTGCAGCATTGTCGTCGAGTCCACGCCGCCGCTCAGCCAGACGCCCAACGGTACATCGCTCAACAGATGTTCGCTTACCGATTGCCTCAGCAGCCGGTCCAGTTCCGCTTCCGCCTCGGGCTGGCTGATCGTGCCCGGCTGCATGGATGGAATCCGCCAGTAGGGCTGCATTTCCGTGCGCCCATCGCGCCACTCCAGCCAGTGCCCGGGAGCCAGCTTCTCGATGCCTTCCACCAGCGTCCACGGCGCCGGCACATAATTCATGGAGAGGTAGCAGTCCAGCCCCTGCAGGCTCAGGCGGCGCTCCAATTCAGGGTGAATCAGGATGCCCTTCAGCTCTGAGGCAAACAGCAGATCTTCACCGCGGCGCGCCACATACAGCGGCTTGATGCCCATGCGGTCCCTTGCCAGCACCAGGCGATGCCGGCTCTGCTGCCAGAGCGCCACGCCAAACATGCCGCGCAGCCGCGCAAAGCAATCCACATCCCACTCCATGAAGGCATGCAGCACTGTCTCGGTATCGCAGTGCGTCACAAAGCGGTGCCCGCGGGCTTCCAGTTCCTTGCGCAGTTCGAGGTGGTTGTAGATTTCGCCGTTGAAAACGATGACCGTGTCGCGATCCTCCGAATAAATCGGCTGATCGCCGGCGGCCAGGTCCAGAATCTTCAGCCGCGCCGCGCCCAGGCTGCACAGCGATGAGCGATGCACGCCCTGCTGATCCGGCCCGCGGTGAATCAATGTCATCGCGGCGTCCCGGATGCGATCCTCAGGAGCGCTCCACTCCTTGGTCGTGAATCCGGCTATGCCGCACAAAGACTGGTCGCCTCACAGGTTGAGATCGTGCGGCGAGCTTGCTGGTACTGCAACATTCCTTGACGGTAGCACACGCCAAAGCTCTGAAAACATGAAGTTTTGCTGAACAATGAAGCGGTTATTCGCTACATAATCAAGGCTCATTACACTTTTACCGGTGTCAAAGATGTGACCTGCATCACACTCCTGCGAGCCCAGCACAAGCTACGTCCCCAGCACATTCTGGTAGGAGTTCACGGCCAGCCACCGCCCTGCCGAGCGCAGCAGATCCTCAAAGTCCCCGATGGCGCGATGCTCCAGCCGCAGCACGTACCGGGCCTCACGGTCATCCTCCAGCTCCACAATGGCCGAGAGCGCGCTCAAGCCCTCCTCGGGCATCTCATCGTGCGCCAGCACGCCCTGAATGCCGATCTCCAGCCCCTCGCGAAAGCGGTAGCCCAGCCCGATGGAGCGCTGGTCCAGCCGCACAAACGCCGGCTGAAACTTCTCCACCCGGGTGTAAGCCTCAAACAGCGTCAGCGCTCCGGCCAGCTCCTCTTCATCGAGATACACGCGCACAGGCCCGCTGTCGGCCAGCATCCATATCTCCACGCCCTTGGCAAACTTTCCGCTGAAGTCTTCCACCTCGCCCTCGGCCTGGGCCGGTTGCGGCGGATGCGTCACATCGACCGTGAGCACGGCATTCACGCGCACGCGCCCGGCCAGCGCCGCCGTGTGCCGCTCCGGCTCGTAATAGTTCCGGCGCAGAATCACCGCGTCCTGCTTTTCGAGCAGAGCGCGCAGTTGGCTGGTCTGGGGGCGGTCCTCGGTCACATACAGTTCGAGCGATGGCATGCAGCGGTCCTCTAATTCCTCAAGGGCTTTCCTGTCTGCAAAGTATACGCAATGCGCTCCTGCGTTTTGCGCTCGCCGCAGAGCGACAAAAAGGCCTCGCGCTCCATGTCGAGCAGATAGCGCTCGCTCAGCGGCGCGCCCGGCGTCACCTCGCCGCCGCACAGGATGCGCGCCAGCTTCGTGGCCACCAGCGCATCGTGATCGCTGATGTACTCGGCGCGCCGCATCAGGTGAATGCCCAGCTTCAGATTCGCCAGCGCCGCGTCCCCAGCGGCCGGAATCACCCGCTCCACGGGCGCTGAGTATCCCGCCTCTGCCTGTTCGATAGCCGCAGCCCGCGCCTCCAGCAGCAGCCGCTCGCGATGCATTGTCACGCGGTCGCCTGGCGATAAAAACCCAAGCGCCCGCGCCTCTTCGGCCGAGGTGGAAACCCTGGTCAGCGCAATCGTCTCAAAGCGCGTTCGGACGGCGTCCTGATACTCACCCGTAAGGGCAAAACGTCCCGGTGCTTCCACAGGCGACACGCGGGCCGCCTGCCGCGCCGCGTCAAAGGCTCGCAGCGCCATCTCCTTGCTGCCGCCGCCGCCCGGAATCAGCCCCACGCCCATCTCCACCAGCCCCAGATACAACTCCGCATGCGGCTGCCTTGCCGCGGCGTGCAGGCAGATCTCCGCGCCGCCGCCGAGGCACATGCCATAGGGCGCGGCCACCACCGGGCGCGGGCAAAACTTGATGGCCGACGTCATGCCCTGAAAGGCGCGAATCGCCAGATCCACCTCGTCCCAGTCGCCCTCCTGCATGGCGAGCAGCAATTGCAGCAGGTTCGCGCCCACGGCAAAGTCGCTTCGGTCGCCCGCAATCACAAATCCGCGAAACTGCCGCACCCACTCCCCCTCCGGCGCGAGCGTCTGCGTCACGAGCGAAACAATGTCGGTACCAATCGCATTCTTTGGCGAATGCAGCGCCAGCAGCCCGATGCCCTCGCCCATATCGATCAGCGAGCAACCGGCGTTCTGCCGCACCACACCGTTCGCGCGCCTGAGCGAGGCAGCCGAGGCGTATCCGGCCGGCCGCGCCACAGCCGTCTCCTGCTTTGCGACGGGATCAAAGACATTCTCGCCACCGTCGCAGTACCACGCGGTTCCGCCAGAGGAAAGCAGCGCCTCAGCCTGCGCGCTCACCGCCTGCCCGGCCGCCTGCATGCGCTCGCAGACGCGCGGCACGCCCAGTGCGTCCCACATCTCAAAGGGCCCCAGCTCCCAGTTGAAACCGGCACGCATGGCTTGATCGATGGAGGCTGGTGAGTCGGCAATCTCCGGCAAACAATTCGCCGCATAGTTCCAGATGCCCGTCAGCAGCGGCCACAGAAAGCCGGCTGCGCGGTCCCTGGCCGGGTCAGCCTCCAGCACCGCGCGCAGCCGCTCGGCCGCCGTGGGCGCGCTCTTCGCCATCTCCACTGACGGAAACTTCGGCCGCCGCGCCGGCTGATATTCGAGCGTCTGGTAGTCGAGCACCAGTCGATTATTTTTGGGGTCTGCAACGGCCTTGTCTTTCTTGTAGAAGCCCTGCCCCGCCTTGTCGCCGAGCCATCCGCGCTCGAGCATCGTGTTCACAAAGCCGGGCAGCTTCCCATCTTCCTCTGCGCGCGACGCCGCAAAGTTGCGCGCCACATGCGCCAGCACATCGATGCCCACCAGGTCCGCCAGCCGGAAGGTTCCCGTGCGCGGCCAGCCAATCACCACGCCGGTTAGCGCATCAACCTCTTCGATGGTGAGCTGTTGCGCCTGCATGAGCTGCACCGCGTGCAGCATGGCAAAGACGCCGATGCGATTGGCGATGAAGTTTGGTGTATCGCGCGCCATCACTACCTGCTTGCCCAGCCTGCGGTCTACCCACTCCGCCAGTGCCGCGACGCGGGCCGCATCGGCCTCGGGGGTCGCAATCACCTCCACCAGACGCATATAACGCGGCGGATTGAAGAAGTGCGTTCCAAACCACCGGCGGCGAAACTCCTCGGGCATCGCCGCAGCAATCGAATGCACGGGCAGTCCACTGGTGTTGGTGGTCACCAGCGCATCGCGGTCGAGATGCGGTGCAATGCTCGCGAGCAGCGCCTGCTTGATGCCCAGGTCTTCGGTCACAGCCTCGATCACCCAGTCGCAATCCTTCAGCTTCGCAAGATCATCCTCGAAGTTGCCCGTCTCGACCAGTGTGGCCTGCTCCGGGGTGAAAAACGCCGCGGGCTTCGCCTTCTTCAGTGCGGTGAGCGCCGCTTCGGCCAGAGTGCTGCGAGGCCCCCCGGGCGTCGCGCGATCCAGCAGCAGCACCGGCACGCCCGCATTGGCCAGGTGCGCTGCAATGCGCGAGCCCATGGTACCCGCGCCCAGCACCGCCGCGCGGCGCAGCAGCAGTTCTGGAGCACAGGCTGGGGCAGAGGAAGAAGCACCGGAAGCGGGCATGGTCATGGCAGGAGTCCTCGGGTGCAACTTACACCGCTTGCGTGCATCGTCGCCACTGCCCGCGAGATTTCTCACAAACTCTCATGCATCTACTCCTGCAGCCGGGTTACTCTGGACCGGCGAAGAGGAGGATGCATGCGCCGTCCGGTTGGTGTGATTGTCGCGGGAGTTCTGCTGTTGCTCTTTGGCCTCTGCGGGCTGCTGTTTATCGCGGTGCAGATCGCCGCCATGCTGCTCACTCACACGGCCAACACCACCATGGTGCCGCACGGCGAGCTCGTGCTGCTCATCATCGATGGATTTGCCTTCGTCATCTCGGTGCTCTCAGGCTGGACGGGCATCGCACTGTTCAGAATGCGCACCTGGGCACGCTACGTCACCCTGGTGCTGGCCGCCCTGGGAGCCTGCTTCACGGGACTTACGATGATGGTCTGCCTGCTGCTGCGCCACACTGCGCCGACGGTTCCGAATGTCACTCCCGCTATGGAGCAGCAGATCCTCGTCATGGCCGCTTTGTTCTACGGCATCCTGATGCTGCTGGCCATCTACTGGATCGTCTACTTCAATCTGGCTGGCGTGCGCCAGGCCTTTGCGCAGGCTGCTGCCGCGCGCCACGGCGAAGACGCCTACGGGCACGTGCTGCTCTCAGGCCAGCATGAACATGCCCGGGTCAGCATTGCGCAGATCGTCGTCTGGATCACCGGAGTGCTTTTCTTCCTTGGCGGCTTCGGAATGGTCTTCATGGCCTGGCGCGAATTTCCGGTATTTGTGCTGGGATGGGTCATCAACGGCCTTGGCGCTCTGCTCTTCGACCTGCTGTGGGCCTGCCTGCTCTTTTACGCCGGGCTCGGGCTGCTGCTGCGCTGGCGCGCGGGCTGGATGGTGGCCGTCTTCCTGCAGCTCTACTCGCTGCTCTCAGTCTTTCTGCTGCTTCTGCCCGGCTACCCGGCGCGCATGATCCACGCCATGCAGATCATCTCCTCGCGCTACTCTTCCATGCCCGGCGGAGCCACCGCCTTCTCGCCTGAGACCAATGCCCGTTTCCTCATGGCCGGGTCGGCCCTCAGCGGAGCCATCGCCCTGCTGATCCTCATCGCGCTCGTCTACTGCCGCCGCCACTATCTGCGCGCTGCCTGAGCCACTGCGCCTGGGCTGGCAAACTGGCTGCGTACCGAAATGGCTCCGGATACGTCTCTTGAGAGGGACGCGGCTGCGTTCTGCCCTTTTCGTGGGGTCATAATGGAAGCTGACACTGTGATTTTCCTTCCGCATCCCACAGAGGGAAAAAGAGTTAAAAAACTATCGAGTACGGAGGCACCACCCAGCTATGCAGATCGCAATCGTCATCCTGGCCGCAGGCAAAGGAACCCGTCTGAAATCGAAGCGGGCCAAGGTCCTGCACGAAATTGGAGGCAAAGCGCTGCTGCAGCACGTGGTGGACGCCGCGAAACAAGTGGTACCGCCGCATGACATCTATGCGGTCATTGGCCATCAGGCCGAGAACGTGGAAGCCGCCCTCAAACCCAGCGGCATCCGGTTTGTGCAGCAGGACGAACAACTCGGCACCGGCCACGCCGTGCAGTGCGCCGAGCGGGCCACCCGCGGCTATGAGCATGTGATTGTGCTCTCAGGCGATGTGCCTTTGCTCAAGCCGGAAACCATCATCGCGCTACGCGACTTTCACATTGAGAAGCGGTCCGCCATGACCATTTTGAGCGCGCATCTGCAACACCCCACCGGCTACGGACGTATCGTGCGCAAGTCCACGCACAGCGCCGAGGTGACGGCCATCATCGAGCAGAAGTCGCTCACCGCGCGGCAGCACTCCATCCACGAAATCAACACCGGCATCTACGCTTTTCGCCGTGAGCCGCTCTTTGAGTCCATCGTGCTGCTGCGCAATGAGAATCCGCACAAGGAGCTTTACCTCACGGACATGGCCGGCATCTTCACTCACTCGGGCAAGCATGTCGTCGCGCTCGAAGCGCCCGACCCCATCGAAGTACTGGGCGCCAACACCATTCCCGAAATGATGGAACTGGACCGCGCCATGCGCATGGAAACCGCGCGCCGCTTCATGCTGAATGGCGTCATTATTCAGCGGCCCGACACCGTGGTGCTCGACTCCACTGTGGAGATTGGCCCAGACACCGTCATCGAGCCATACGTGCAGTTGCTCGGGAATACAAAGATTGGCTCCGATTGCCGCATCCGCTCGTATTCGGTCATCGAGAATGCAAAGATTTGCGACCATGTCACCATTCGCCAGAACTGCGTGATTGCTGACTCGCAAATCAACCCCAAGGCGGTGCTTGGCCCCTTTGCGCACGTGCGCCCGGGCTGCCTCATCGGCGAGGGCGCGCACATCGGCAACTTTGTTGAGACCAAGCAGGTGCGCATCGGCAAAGGCTCCAAGGCCAACCACCTCACCTACCTGGGCGATGCGGAGATCGGCGCGGGCGTCAACATTGGCGCAGGCACCATCACCTGCAACTATGACGGCCAGCTCAAGCACCGCACGCTGATTGGAGACGGCGTCTTTGTCGGCAGCGACTCCACGCTGATTGCGCCGCTAGTGATCGGCAACGGCGCTTATGTGGCCGCCGCCTCGTGCATCACTGAAGATGTGCCGGAAGATGCGCTCGCCCTGGGCAGGCCCAAACAGACGCTCAAGCCGGACTGGGCCAAGCGCCGCCGTGCGCAGATAGCCTCCCGCAAGAGCAGCAGCTAGGCAAATTGGGCGTCCGGATGCAGAGCCTTGGATCGGGACGCCGCGCTCTTCTCTCAACGGCGGGTGGCCTTGTGGGAAACCACTGGCCGGAAATATCGAAATCAGGCTGCAACCTGGGTCAGGCGGCTTCCTGCCGCTTCTTCTGGATTTTGGCTACCGCCAGCCGCAATTGCAGCCGGGCATGCACCACCGTCCGGCGCACTTCCTCCTCCGGGCAACCCATCAGGCGCGCAATCGCTTCGGGCGCATAGCCTTCCACGTCGCGCAGCAAAAACACCATCCGCAGATTGGGCGGCAAGTGCCGCAGCGCCTCTTCGAGGTCAGTGCGGCGAATGCCTTCGCCAGTCACACTCTGCCCGTCTCGCGTGACCGGCGGCGGCGCGCTCTGCTGCGGCGCGCACGCCGGCAAGACACCGGCCTGGCGCAGTTCTTCAAAAAGCGAGGCATCCACGGCCGGGCCGTCTGGCGCATTCGGAGAAGAAAAAACCCGCGTAAAGGTGCGGATGAGGATCTCTTCGGCCTCCACCTCGTTGCCCGTCATGTAATAGGCCAGTGCAAAGGCACGGTGCCGGTGGCTGTCATAGACATCACGCCGCACCTGCTCAAGCGTCTGCCCGGCAGACTGAGAAGCGATCGTTTGGGGGCCCTTTTGATTGAAGATCTGCTTTTCCAGGTCGAGCAACGGTTTCCTCTTACGAAAGTTTAATTTAGGTTGTTACTGTTGTACGGTATCGGTCTTGCTCAGGCGTAATTTTCCTTCAGGCCTCGGCTATGGTAGGAACAGCTCAGGTTTCCGTCAGCATTCCGCGATTCCTGACGATACTCCGGGTAAGATACACACATCGCAGCACATAATCTGGGCGCAACCAGAATGGAGTAAATGCCGCATGGCATCGGGACGAATCCTTGTGGTCGACGACGAGCCCTACATCCGGGCTGTGATCGCGACGATGCTGGAAAAGTCGAACTACCTGCCCGTGCTCGCCGCCAACGGGCAAGAGGCGCTGGAGCATCTGGAGCAGGATGCCCCCTACGATGTTGTTCTTTCTGACATCATGATGAACGGCATGGACGGCATCGGGCTGCTGGAAAAGCTGCGCGAAGTTCATCCCGACACCCCCATGATCATGGTAACCGCGATGCACGATGTTAGCATCGCCATCTCGGCCATGCGCAAAGGGGCCTATGACTATCTGCTGAAGCCCTTTGCCAAGGAGCAGCTGCTGGCCACAGTGGGCCGGGCGCTCGACTACCGGCGGCTGGTGCAGCAGAACTCCATGTACCGGCAGAATCTCGAAGAGCTGGTTTCGGCCCGCACCGAGATGCTGCGCCAGGCCATGACCGACCTTGAGCGCTCCTATGACATCACGCTTGAGGCGCTGGGCGATGCGCTTGATCTGAAGGATGCCGAGACCGAAGGCCACTCCAAGCGCGTGACCGCCTACACCATCGCGCTCGCCCGCCACATGGGCGTCTCGGCCCAGGAGATGCGCACCGTGGCGCGCGGAGCCTTTTTGCACGACATCGGCAAGATGGCCATTCCTGACACCATTCTGCTCAAGCCGGGCCGTCTGAATCCCGAAGAACAGGCCATCATGCGCGAGCACTGCGCGCGGGGCTACCAGATTCTGCGCAAGATTCCCTTTTTGCGCGAGGCTGCCGAGATTGTCTACAGCCATCAGGAGCACTATGACGGCTCCGGCTATCCGCGCGGGCTGCGCGGCGACCAGATTCCTCTGGGGGCGCGCATCTTCGCCGTCGCCGATACGCTCGACGCCATCACCTCAGACCGGCCCTATCGCCGGGCCAATAGTTTTGACTCGGCCCGGAGCGAGATTCGCCGCTGTGCCGGCACCCAGTTTGACCCGGCCGTGGTGGAAGTCTTCCTGAAGATTCCAGACCAGATCTGGCGGGACCTGCAGGCCGAGATCAGCCGCCAGACCCGGTTTTCCCCCCTCTTTTTCATGGGCGAGGGGTCAGATCTGGCTCTCCCGACTTAACATAGAGTCATCTTTGTGAGAGGAATCCCCCCATCGTGGCTCAACTGACCCCCAAAGCAATTGAAGAACGACTGTCCTCCCTGCCTGCATGGAAGCTGCAAATGCCCGAGATTGAACGCGTCGTCGAGTTCCCCGACTTCGTGGCTGCAATGGCCTTCGTCAACAAGGTGGCTGAGAAGGCGGAACTGGCCGGGCATCACCCGGACATCGACATCCGCTACAACCGCGTGCGGCTGGCGCTGGTGACCCACGACGCAGGTGGGCTGACCGAGCGGGATTTTGACCTGGCCGCCTCGATTGAGGCGCTGCTCTAAAAACATGTGAATCGGCATTCACACATTTTTGACGTAGAGGCAGTGGTACGAGATAAGCCTTTTAGAAAGAATGACCTGTAAAAAGTGAATGGCAATTCGCTTTTCACAGGTTTTTCTTTCCGGCGCAGGACGCGTTTCGTGGAATTTTCCCCACTCCATTGAAAATAAGCGACTTATCGCCTTCCATAAATGTGAATGCGAAATCACATCAATGGCTTCTCGGGAGGCAGGGCTCACGCTGAACCATGCAAACCATTCATTCCAGATAGCTTATAGGGATACGACGCAAGCGGATTCTGCCTGCGTTCGCCGTCCTTCTCCTGATTCCATGATATTGGGATGGGAGATAATTCCCGGCAACCCAGGCCGGGAAAGGGCTTTGTTGCCGGTAATTGGCGGCTTTCCCGCTATTCTGGAATCAGGGAGTGGGATTGGATCACGCAGAAGGCGCGAAATCCAGGGAAAATGTGGATTGGATTTCGCATTCTTGTGACCTTATAAATCAACAACTTGCAAGAATACCATCCGCCCCCGGGAAAAATACTGCAAATGTGAATCCACATTCACATTATCCGCCCGAGGCTAGGCTTCCTCCTGCACCAGGCCGAGGCGCAGGCTCATTTCCTCGTAGAGAAAGCCGCGTCCTGGCCGGTAGGGCTGCACCCATTCGCCATCGATGACGAACTGGGGAATCGCCCGCTTGCCCACGTGGCGCAGCACTTCCTCGGCCGCGCCGGGGGTCTCTTCAATATCGATCTCGGTGAAAGGGATGCGGTGCTGCTCCAGGAAGCGTTTGGCTTCCCGGCAGTCCCGGCACCAGCTCGCGGAGTAGAGAACCAGCTTCATGACCGACGATGATAAACACGCAAGGGTACGATTTGCCAGTCTGGAACCAGCGGGAGCGGATTGCGGGTGCGAGATAAAACCCACATCTCTGCGAGATGCAGGTGCCCGCGGGTTGGGAGACTCTCTTTGCGCTCGCCGTGGTTCTTAGAAGTGGATGTGATGCCACCAGATGTGGGGCAGGTGGTCGAGCAGGAATCCGATGCCGAAGAGGATGACCAGCCGCAGCCAGAAGGGGAAGATGGCGAGGGGGCCGAGCAGTGGCCGCAGCGCGTGAACGGGTAAGAGGATGCGGGCGAGGGTGAGGCCATAGTCACCCCGAAGCGGGGTGACGGGTTTGCCGGCGAGAGCGGCTTCGAGCTTGCGGCCGAGGGTGACGACCAGCAGGGGCGCGGCGCGGTTGCTGAGCAGGACGATGGCGTCGCCGGTAGCTTTGTTCAGTGAGTAATAAGCACAGAAGCCGCCCGTGGCGCCGGAGTGCCATGCGAGGGTATCGTCCGCGAGCAGGTGCCAGCCGAGTCCGTTGGCGAGGGAAATGGCTTTGCCCCGATGCCGTTGGGTGTAGGCATGCTGGCGGGTCATGGCGAGGCGTGCGGGATTCTGGCCGAGCCAGGCAAGCCACTGGAGCTGGTCGGCGACGCTCGACTGCAGGGCTCCACAGGCGGCGTAGGCGTCAAAGCGCCAGGCAGACGCGGGTAGACCGGCCTGAGTATGGCCCGGCATGAGAGGTGCGTGGGGCTGGCCGGTGAGGGTGAGCTGGGTGTGATGGAGCCCGGCGGGCGTGAGCAGGTATTTCTGGAGCAATTCGAGGTAAGGGGTGCCGGCGGCGCGGGCGAGCGCCTCGCCGAGCAGGGCGTAGCCGAGGTTGCTGTAACGGTGGCTGGTTTGCGCCGGGCGGGTGAGCGGGTGGCGGCGGAGCCAGGCGTCAAGTATGCGCGTGGTGAAGTGCGCGTAGGGGTCGCGGCCATAGATGCGGACGCGGAGCGAGATGCGGGGCAGGCCGGAGGTGTGCGTGGCGAGGTCGCGCAGGGTGATGGGGATTTGTCCGGCGCGGGTGAGCGGCTGGCCGGGCGTGAGGTATTTGGCCGCGGGATCATCGAGGGAGACGGTGCCATCGGCGGCCATGCGGGCGAGCAGCTCGGCGGTGTAGGTCTTGGTGAGCGAGCCGAGCTGGAATTGGGAGTCCGGGGTGACGCCGGGGCCGTAACAGCGGGCATACCTCTGGCCCCGGTGCAGGATGCCGACGGCGAGTCCGTGGAGCCAGTGGCGGCGGAGGGCGGAGGCGAAGAGGGCTTCCAGGCTCTGGCCTGTGTCTGGGGGGAGGATTTCGTCGAAGGAGGTGACGTTTTGTATGGCGGGCAACGGGCATCTCTCCGGACAAAGTGCGGGCTGGCGAGAGACAGGATAGCGGTTTGTGGCCTGAGAATCGAAGTACAATGAGGCCAAATTCTGAAAAGGGAGGTGATTGGAGATGGCAACAGCAGTTTCCCGGGTTCCGGTGGATGTCTATCTGCGGTCTTCCTTCGAGCCGGATGCGGAATATGTGGACGGCGTGATTGAGGAGCGAGCGGTGGGAGAGTTGGACCATGCGGCATGGCAGGCGGCGATTCAGAACTGGTTCTGGATGCGGAGAGAAGAGTGGGGCATTCGCGTCTTTGCCGAGTTGCGGGTGCAGGTGACACCGACGCGGTACCGGGTGCCGGATGTGGTGATTCTGGAGAATACCGGGCCGCTCAAGGAGATGGAACAGATCGTGCGCACGCCGCCGCTGGCGGTGTTTGAGGTGCTGTCGCCCGAGGACAAGCTGGTGCGGGTGCTCGAAAAGCTGGCTGATTATGAGGCGATGGGCGTGCGCGGGATTTTCGTGATTAATCCGAGGAGTGGGGAGAAATACCAGTATCTCGGCGGGGATTTGAAGCAGGTGGATCAGGCGGCGATTTCCGTGGGGCAGACGGGGCGGATGTTCCGGATGAGTGAGTTTGAGGGGTTGGTGGGCTGATATGAAAACTCGGAATCTGAGCGAAGCGGATTATCTTGCTGTCGCAGACCGTGATGAAGACCACTTTTTTTATCGAAAAGCTTTGGCAATTTCGGGTAAGAAGTGCCAGAAGATTGCCGTCGCATTTGCAAATGCTGACGGAGGTGAATTTGTAATTGGCATTGCCGATGCTAGAACCCATCTCATAAACATTTTGTGTGGTGATATCTGCGAGACTGAAGTTGCTCAAGGCGTCTCCGCGGACAGGCATGGCTGGCCGTTGGGAATTGACAGACGAACAGTGGGAGTTGGT
>Ga0078972_1001570_pt1 | contig 84431 bp, 74 predicted proteins | sample YelNatPaOPGAMG01_FD_67568 | JGI IMG/M metagenome (GOLD analysis project Ga0078972, IMG submission 67568) | Hot spring thermophilic microbial communities from Obsidian Pool, Yellowstone National Park, USA - OP-RAMG-01 (SPADES assembly) (version 2) | ecosystem: Environmental > Aquatic > Thermal...
TACCGTCTGCCCCAGTCCTCGAAGATGTCCCCAAGAACCAAGCGGTGGTGGAACAGGGCGAGAACATACCTCAGGAGCAAACCCGCCAACGAACGGCGGCTCATCGAATTCCTTTACGACATCGAACGGGTCTGCAGCTACATGGGGCTAACCCAGGGCATTCGGGATGACCTCTGCTACGCCGCCCAGAAGCTTGTGGGTCGCATGAGGGGCTCCTCGCGCTTACGGGCGCTGGTATATTTGACGTTCTTGGCCTGCCGGCGGTACAACGCCGATCGCAAACTGGCGGAGATCGACCGGGCCTTTCAGGAGCTGTTCGGTGACGACTACCTGAGGATCCGGGAGAAGGGGATCGAGCACGCCACCACCCCAGCCGACCTCGGCGAGCACGTCCAGGCAAAAATAGACGAGCTGAGGGGTGTTCTGGGCTACAACTTCGGCTAAATATAGAGTGGTGATGGAAATGCCCAAAAAGAAGATATTGAGGGAGGAGCTGGAAAAGCTCATCATGCTGGCGGACACGACCCTAGAGATGGCCCTGAACGCACCGGTGAAGCAGTCGGCAAAAGAAGCGTTTCTGAACAGCTTTGCGACAATACACTACTACTTCGTCCACCTGACGCTTCGCGCGCTGAAGGACAGAGAGCTCGCCAAACAGCTGATCCCGATCTTCACCGAGGCAGAGATGTACGTGGTCACCTACACGAACACCCTCGGGATACTCTGCGACGTTCTGCGGCTCAAGCACGGGATCGAAGGAGCTCTGCGCCTACCGAAGCCTGGCAAAGAACTGGAGGAAGCTGTAGAAAAACTGGTGAAAGACTGCCCTTACGACCAGATGAAGGCGGCCCACGAGAAGTACAGACGAATAGCCAAAGAAGAAGCCAGCACTCCGGCGTACCCGCAAAGCTCTGAAGAGAACATAATGTACCGCTGAACAGGCCCAAAACCGCCAAAAATCCCCAGAATCCACGCCCGTAGGGGGTGTTAGCGGAAGCTGGGGATTATTTTTTTTAAATTTAAAATTTTAAATTCGGTAGGGAGAGTGAAGCAGGCGCAGGCCCAGGCGCAGGCGCAAGCGCAGGTCGCTCTTCTGCTGCCTTTGTCTGAGTGTGTTGTTTTTTTTTTATTTGGGATACCCCGGCGCAGGCTCTTTTTCTCCAACTGGTCTTTCCCGAAGTACGAACGGCAAGGCGTTTGCTGGAAGCGGGCGCAGCCGCAGTCGCAGGCCGGGTACCCCTTTCTGTGGGCTTCTAACGGCTTTCCTTTCCGTGGTTGTTTTGATTGGCGCGGCGCTTTTCTATACCGGCTTCGAACGAGGGCGGTTGGCAGGCCAAATTTTGAGGGGGAGGCGAATTTCATTTTTTCGCACGGCACCACGAGACTGGCCACATCTTAATTTTTGAACCAAGCTTGGCTGAGGAAATGGAAGATGGACTTAGCAGGCGCGGGCGCAGGCCCAGGTCTGAAAAACAACATCGCCTGCAAAATCGTGCTATACTGTTGTTCTAGTGGCGACATTTGGATCAAGTTCTGCTGCCCCTGTGGTTTGTCGTCTGTAGTTTTACCGTGAAAATGCGAGCAATTCAAATCAGGCCGCATTGGGGGAGCGGGCGCAAGCGCGGGCGCCACCGGGAGGGAATGAACAACATTGCCCTGAAAGGGGGAGGCGATTGGCTTCAAATTTTAAATTCAGCCCGCTTTTTCGTTGCCGCCGTTTTTTGCGTCATCCTTTTTCCTGATCCGCAAGGCCACGTAAAGGAACCCGATGCCGACAATGAAGGTGGCGAGAGGGCCGTAGCTGGAGAGGCCGGAGAGCAGACCCCTGAGAACATCCGCCAGGAGCAGCGTCCCGGCAAGCGACAGGATCAGCACGAGGAGTTCAATGCGGTCGTCCATGAAACCACAGGGAAAGTATAGCCCAAATTTCCCTTTTAAATGTTTACAAGTCCGCACCGCAGACGTCGTGTTCAGCCATTAAAGCGCGGGCGAGAAACGGAGGGTAAACCTTGAGGAGGTGGTCCACTGGCGAGAAAGAAGAAAATTATGAAACCGCCGGTCGAAGAAGCCGCGCCAGCCGAAGCCAAGGAAGCCGAGCCGGCCGAAGCCCAGCCGACCAGCGCTGAGTAAGAAAATCGGGGTTGTTGGAGGCAAATCAAGAACTTTTTTGTTTTTCCTTCTTTTGTTAACCTGTAAAAATGGTTTCCAGCGATATTTTTCGGTGCTCATATGCTGATTTGGATGGTACCTGGATGGATGGAGTACCACGGCGTTACAGCGAGGGAGTTGGACTGGTTCGCTGAGAAGATCAAACCTCGTTACAGGGAGATTCTGGAGAAAATGGCAAAGGTGACCGGCAACCCCGAAGCCTGCGAGACCGTCAAGCTCGGCAAAGGCCCTTTCGGCATGGAGTATGTCATAGAGATTACCGAGACGGATCCGGACGAGATGGATTTCATGCAGATGGTCGGGGCTGCGCCGAGGATGGGCGTGGCCATGGACATATTCGCAGTTAATTCTTCGGCTTCCGAAAAGATCTACGAGCTCGCCGGGCACGTTTACGAGGACGGGAGCGAAAGGGTCAGATTTGTGAGGATTGGGTAACCGCCGCCTACGTCGGGAGCCTTATCACCGCTTTCCCGTTGGGCAGGGCGGCGACGAACTCCCACCCTCTAGCTATGTACTTCTCGATCTCCTCAATCGGCACTATCTTCTGCCGCGCCCCGTTGTTTTCCATCAGGGTCAGGAGCTTCTGCCTGATCATTTCCTGAAACTCGTCATCCCTCATCGCCGACAGGTTTATTTTCTCCACTTCCGCCGGCTCGAAACCGGCCACCAGCAGCAGGTGCCTTTTGAACTCCTCCCTGATCTTATCTCCGCTGGGCGCTTCTGGAACCGTGGTCTGCAGGTACTCCTGGCACCTCTGATAGGAAGCCCTCATGTCCTCAACGACGTTCTCCGGCAGCCTGTGCTTGTTCGTTGTGTACCTCGCCTCTATGTCCCCCTTATGCCCCATCCAGAACTGCCGGTAGTCCCTGATCACCTTCCCGGCGTTCTCGGCCACCATGAGCTGGGTGTCGAAGTAAGACCGGAGCACGTAGGGCCGCCACGGAAATCCCGCCTTCCTGATGGCAGCCCTGATCATGTCTCCGATGTTGATGGTCCTGATGAAAGGTTTCTTTCGAAGCTTTGGCGTGATCACCGGGGAGCTGTCGGTGATCCTTTCTCCCTGCTTCATTCGCTCCTCCAGATATTCTTTGAGGTACCGGCAACCCTCTTCGCCGAGAAAAGTGAAGTAGCGGTGCCTGGCTTTACTCAGCGACTCCCTCACCACGACGAGCGTCGGGATGCGCTCAAACACGACCCTGCCGTCTTCGACGCGCATCTCGGGGAAGTCTCCCACCCTTAAGCCGTCATTCCCGTGGTAGTTCCCGAGCGTCTCCAGCCTCAGCCCAGCAAAAGCTACCAACGCAGAGGCCGCTCTCGTCTTTTTGTCTCCCGCAAGCAGAATGCGGAGGAGCTCGTTTTTGGTCGGGACCCTTTCGTCGCGCAAAGTCGGAGTTTCGTCCGCCCCCTTGATCTTTATTTTCACCTTAATTTCGCGGCGATTGTGATGGAGCCAAGATTTCAGCGCCTTTAAAATCGACTTTATGTAGCTGCCAGCCTTGCCCTGCGCTTCAAGCTCGCCTACCGCGTCCAGGAGAAGATCCTCCAGCTTCTTCTGCTCCATCGCTGCAAGGTCTTTCGGTGTTATCCCGCGTTCGGCGCAGAACCCGCCCAGTCTTCGCAGGCAGATGTCCGCCGTGATCTGAGAACCCCTGGCGAGGTTCCGGTACCACCTCTGGATGTCAGGGTCTTCCAGAAGGAACTTGTACTTGGCCCTTTGGCTTGCCATCGAAGATAATGTTTTCGGCTCCAAATATAAGGGTTTTGAACCCAAAAGTATGGTGGGGCCGCCAGGATTTGAACCCGGGTTCGCAGGTCTCTTCACACCGCTCCAATGGGTCATCATCCTTGCGTCAGCAGACCCACGACGGTCCACTGGAGCCTGCTTTTAGCCCAGCCTGCGCTGGAGTGCTAACCAAGCTACACCACGGCCCCACTGACGTGTAATTCGCATCAAGGTTTAAAAAACCTCTGAGCCGCGAAGAACTTTAGGTGTTCAATTTAAATCCACACAATCTGAAACTTTGATGGAGCGATCGGGATGGCCAGACGGGTCAAACACATTCAGCTAAGGGCAGGGATGAGAATAAACGATCTAGTCCAGGAGATGGAAAAATGTGGGGTCTTCAGCGCCGGGCGCGTGGCTAAAGCAGTGGAGATATACCGCGAAATGCTGAGGCAAAAATCAACCATTTTCATGGGGGTTGGTGGAGCCGTCGTCCCGGGAGGGCTGAGACAGGCGCTCACCGACGCGATCAGGAAGGATCTGGTCAACGTGCTGGTGGTGACCGGGGCCAACGCCACCCATGACCTGATCGAGGCCTTCGGAGGCCACCACGCCCAAGGTGACGAACAGGCGGACGATGTCGAACTGCACAACAGGAGAATAAGCCGCATCTACGACGTCTATGTTCCGCAGGAGGCATTTGAAATATTCGAGGACAACATCCAGCCCTTGTTAGCCAAGGTTCTGGAAAAGGGATCAAGAATTTCCTCTGCGGAGCTACTGCGCAGAATCGGCCTGGAGTTGACCGACAGAAATTCCTTCTTGAAAGCGGCAGCGGAGAAAAAGGTCCCGGTGTTCTGTCCCGCCATTGCGGACTCGATCCTGGGCCTCCAAATCTGGCTCTACTCACAGGATCACGATATCGTCATAGACACCCTGAAGGACATCAAAGAGATTTTGGAACTCGCCAGCGGGGCCAAAAAACCTGGCGCTGTTCTTCTCGGGGGAGGGGTGCCCAAAAACTTCATCTTCCAAAGCATGCTCCTGACGCCGCGATCGTTTGACTACGCCATTCAGATAACGATGGATCGACCGGAACCCGGCGGCCTGAGCGGGGCGACTCTCGAAGAGGCCAAGTCCTGGGGTAAGGTCGCCAAAGACGCAAAAACAGTGACGGTGGTTGGGGACACCACAGTGATCCTGCCGATAATACTGGCCGCGGTGATGAAGAGAAGCTAAAGGTGGTAGATTTCTCCGGGCTTAAGGACGACCACCTTGATGCTCGGGTTTTTGTTCTTCATCAATTCAACAAACTCATCCGCTGATTTCTCGAGCTGGGGGAAGGTCAGGTAGTGCATGGGGATGACGATCTTGGGTGAAACCAATCCCGCCGCTTCCGCAGCCTCTCTCGGTCCCGCCGTGTAGTAACCTCCGATCGGCAGGCAGGCCAGATCCGGCTGGTATAATTGCCCGATGAGCTTCATGTCGCTGAAGACGCTGGTGTCTCCCGCATGATAGATTTTCACTCCGCCGCAATTGACCACAAAGCCAACCGGAGATCCCCTCCGGGCCGAATGAAACGCGGGGACCATCGAGATCCTCACTCCCTTTACCTCAACCGTGCCTCCAATGTTCATCCCAACGACGTCAGCCACCCCCTGAGACCTTACGTACTCGGCAAGCTCCGCGATCCCAACGAAGGTTGCGCCGGTACGTCGGCAGATGTCAATCGCATCGCCAAGATGATCGTGGTGGTCGTGGGTAACACAAACCACATCGGCCTTTAAGATTTCAGAAGCTTTGACCGGAGCCAGCGGGTTACCGGTGAGGTAAGGATCTATTAAAATGACCTTTGTGCCCGACGAGATCTCAAACGCAGCATGGCCCAACCACCTTATGCCCACCATAACCATCCAATAGAATTTGAACCAATGAGGGTTAATTATATTTGTGAGGATCATCGGGATAGACCTAGCCGGCCTAGATGCCAACCCGAGCGGCTTTGCACTTTTAGAAAGAAGAAGGTTCACCACGCAAAATCTATACACGGATGAAGAACTCTTGGACCGCTGTGAGGCCAGCAGGCCGGCAGTCGTGGCGATAGATGCTCCCCTCAGCCTTCCCCGCCGCGGAGGTCTCCGGGAAGCCGACCTCTCCCTGATAAAGCGGGGTTTCCGGGTGTTCCCACCAAAATTTGGCAGTATGCGCTCGCTGACCAAAAGGGGATCTGCACTGGCCAAAAAAATTAGAGAGATGGGAATCAAAGTGATAGAAGTTCACCCCAGAACATCTGGTCTGCTCCTTTTTGGAACCGCCGAGAGAAAAAAATGGATGAAGAAGCTGAAACAACTGGGGTTTAAATTTGATGGCGGTGGGAGCCGCCACGAGGTAGATGCCGCGCTGGCTGCCTTAACCGGCCTGCTTTATTTAAAGGGCAAGGTGGAAAAGGTCGGCAGGCCGGAAGAGGGGATCATCATCATTCCCGAGAAACGATGCCTCTGATCCTCGCCACGCTGCTGGAAAGGCTGGAAATGCCAACGCCCAACGTCTTCGCCACCTTCTTCAGAGTCATTTTCTCACCAGCGGCATTGGCGCCACAGTAGATGGCAATGGCGGCCAGAAAAAGAGGTGGTTTGCCCTGCACGAAGCTCTTGGGAAGAGCCCGTAACATTTCATGGGCATTGATGGCGGCTCTTTGGGACAGTCCCAGCTGTGGCGCAAATCTATCTATATAACTGTCGGCGGAGACGCAGGGCAGCTTTAACCCGAGTTCCTTTGAGAACAACTTGGTCAATCTATGAACCCCTTTCAGGACTCCTGACTTTTCCAGCCCGAAACGCTCCGCCACAGCTCTCGCAATCTCCTCATCGGTCCTCGGTATGCTCCTTAACCTGCAGGTGACCAGAATCAGGGCCGCCAGGACCTGGTGAGCACTTCTGCCGGACGTCAGTCTTTTGGCCCGCACCTTCCGGTAATGCATGCTGACCTCAGCCTTGATCCCCTTGGAAAGCGACAGGTCCTCGCACAGCTTATCAAGTTCGATGAGAACTTCACGGAGACTCCTGTCCCCCCAATCAAGGACGCGCGCCCTCTGCTGGAGCAGTTGCATCCGCCGCAGGCGGGCCCGCTCGGAAGGGGGCAGAGACCAGGAAACATTGAACTTGGAACCTAGGCCATAGTCGTGCTGGGTTAAATCAAAACCTGAAGAGAGATCAGCCCGTTCCGTCTCCTCACCAGGGCCAGCACACCTTTCCGGTCCCGGCTCGCAGAGGCGTTCCAAAATCACGAAGCCGCAGCGCACGCAGATACGTTCACCCCTGACGCCGTCGTAAATGACAGCGGGACTGCTGCAAAGCGGACAGTGCATCGGGGTCACCTCCGGTTGAACAGCTTGATCACTTCACCGCCGAAAATTTTCGAAATTTCTTCATCCTTGAGCAAAGTTCTTGCCGAGGAGGCTAAATTGAAGCCCAAAAAGAGATCAACGAAGGCGCGTTGCAAACCAGGTCTGCCGTCAAGAACCGCCGCGAGGGCATCCATCTTTTGATCCCGCGAAACGCTCAGAGAAGAGTAAATGACCTTTCCGATCTCAAAATCTCGGCCAAACTCAGACCGCCAAACACGATCATACTCCGAAAGACGTTCCTTAGAGACGTCGCCTTCGGTGATGGCATCAACAGCCACCCGGCCAGCGATTTCCCCGCAACGCAGGGAATACTGCAGGCCCTGCCCTGAGAGGGGAAAGATCTGCCCTGCGGCGCCGCCAGCTGCAAGTATCCCATCTCCGCAGGTCTGAGAAAGTGGCCCCTCCAATGGCAGCTGCCCCCGGGAGGCGGCTATCGGCACTGCGCGGGTGAGCCTTTTTATTTCCCTCCTTCCTAAAAACTCATCAAGCGCTGCGTCTGGATGTATCCTCAGCCCGCAGATGCCAGAAACCGCCAGACCTTTTGTGAGGGGATATACCCAGGCATGACCACCCGGAGCCAAATAGGAATCGAAAAATACCTCCGCGCTTTTTTCATCACTGGCGTTGACCATCAAGTATTCGTTATAAAAGGCCAAGAACTCCCGTTTCCAACCTTTTCGGAGCACCTCGCTTAAAAAAAGACAGGACATATCGCCTCTTGCACCCGTTGCATCCACGACCACCTCTCCCCTGATGTTCTCCGACCAGCCACCGGCCTCGATGTGAACACCGCGAACAACTCCATCCTCCATCAACAAGCTTTTCACCGGGGCGTTGAGCCAAATTTCGCCCCCATTTTCAGCGACCTCGGCGGCCAAAATTTCATCGATTCGTCCCAGGTCGACTATCATCCCGCGATCGTAATCAACCGTCAGCTCCCTGTGCGGTGCATGTAGTTTTATCTCGCGCAAACGTTGGGCAACAGCTCTTTTAACCAAAATTCCCGCATCAGACGAAACCAAGCTCCCGGAATGTGCGGGTGGTCCAAGGTGAGCCCTCAATTCAAGCAAAAGGACCTTGCCGCCCTCCTTTGAAGCAGACCTGGCTGCAGCGAGACCAGCGGTCCCACCTCCCGCGACGATAACGTCCCATCTCTCCGGCATCAATACCACTATTCATTTAACCAGCCGCTTTTTATAAGTGGAAAAAGAGGCCATCAATTTCCCAAGCTAGACAACCACTCCCGAAAACCGCTCCCCGCCACCCCTGTTATCGGAATCTGAGATGAAACAGCCCTTGGAAATGTGGTAAAAATCAGTCGCAGCTTACTCTGCGGTTTTCCGAAACCATTTTCAGGGCACCAGGGGCTGGGGCTGAACAGCCGACTAAAAAGTGCCTCTCGACTGCCGATTTGAAACTTTTATAATTCCATCAAGAATGATAAATTGGTGTTGCGGTTGCGACGCTTCAAGCGCCGGGAAAAGGAACGCAAGGGCCGAAAAAAGGACGAAATCAAAGAAAACAAAGAGATTCAGGAAGAATTGAAAGCGGAGAAAACTCAGGAGAAATCTTAACCCTTTGAACGCTCGGGTGGAATGGTAAAACAGACCACGCCCGGTTTTGGTTCATATATGTGGCCCGCCCTTTTTTCAGCGGCCAGCACCTCGTCAACCTCCTCCCGTTCCAGGCCAACCTTTTCGGCGAGGTCAACAATCTCCTCCACCTCAACCATCCCGCTCGGCTCCTTGCTCGCCAGCGCCCGCATGGCTCGCAGGACAAAATCAACCTTAGCTTCATTCCCACGAAGTATTAATGAAATCGGCTTTCTGGACTGGGCGGGGACCGCCTCGGCGGTAACATAAGTGCTGATGTCCAGATCCAAGTCGAACTGCTTCCCACAGATGGGACATTTAACCTGGACGCGCTGGCGCAAGCAAACACCATTCTGAATTCTTCGTTTTACTTTTTAAGCTTGAGAAGAAAAAGTAACCGTTTTTGCCTTCAGCCGCCCTAGGTTAACTGGACCATGAAGTTCTTAGCCGACGGAATGCTGGGAAAACTGACCCGATGGCTGCGCCTGGCCGGACACGATGTCATCTACCTCAGCAAGTCAACTTTGCCCCCGGAAAAACAGGACGAAGATCTTCTCCAAGCGGCAAAAAGCGGGGAAAGGATTCTTCTCACCTCAGATGTCCAGCTGCACAAACGCGCCATTAAAGCCGGGTTAAAAAGCGTCCTCATCAGGGGGACCGACGTTGCCAGCCAGCTGGCCGAGATCTCAAGGCGCCTGGGGGTGAAGATGGAAATTGTTCCTGAGAACTCCAGGTGTCCCCTCTGCAATGGAAAACTGGACCCCGTGGAAAGAAGCTCAATAGAAAAACTGGTTCCTGAAAACGTCTTGAAAACCAGCAACCTCTTTTGGCGATGCACCGAGTGTCAAAAAATATACTGGCGGGGCAGGCACTGGGAAAAAATAATTGAAACGGTAAAACAATACAGGAAAGCAGTGGGGTGAAATGATGCTATCGTTAGAGGAAGGAACCCTGCTCGTCAAGACGGCTAGAAAAACCATAGAGACCTACCTGCGCGACGGCAGGATCTTGCCCCGTCCCCGCGTGCCGAGCAAGCTTTTGGAGCCCCGGGGTGTTTTCGTCACTCTGACCAAACAGGGTGAGCTGAGAGGTTGCATAGGACACCCCTTGCCGACCATGCCGCTGATCGACGCCCTCATTGACTCAGCAATAAGTGCCGCCACTCGTGATCCCCGCTTCCCGCCGGTAACCCCGGAGGAACTCGCCGAGATAGAGATCGAAGTCAGCGTGCTATCAAAACCAGAAACAGTAAAAGTCTCACATCCCAAAGAGTACCCCCGGCACATAGAGATTGGCAGGGACGGTCTGATAGTGGAAGGAATGGGGTGTGCCGGTCTGCTCCTCCCCCAAGTCGCTGTTGAATATGGGTGGGATGCTGAAGAATTTCTGTCGAATGCCTGCATGAAGGCCGGCCTGATGCCTGACTGCTGGCTGGAAAAAGGCGTTCGCATAAGTAAGTTCTCAGCCCAAGTGTTCAGCGAAAGAAAACCTGGCGGCGAGATAGTGGAAAGAAAACTGCTGCCGCCTTAACTGGCTATCATCTTTTTTAAGAGTTTGAGATGTTGGTAGCAACTTGGGTTAAAAACCCGACCCGGAAACTGATTGGCTCGGTTAAAACCCACGAGGCCGACATTTCCCCTCTGTTCCAGGACTCGCGAACATTGGAGACACATCCCACAACAAAAGGGAGGCGCCGGGGAGGGGATTTGAACCCCCGATCTCCGAAGGAGAACCAGATCTCGAGTTTCGCCCTGATGACTGGCGCCTTACCTGGCTTGGCTACCCCGGCTCAAACAATTTTCCGCCTCAACGGGTAAAACGTTTTCGCGACGTTAAATTCACATGAAATCAGCGAGGCTCAGCTGCCTCCTCGCGTCGCTCTCAAAAGTGGACCTGATGTCCCGCCTGGTCAGCTCCAGCCGCTGTTTGGTGTATTCGGAGACTCCATACTCTTCGGCGATCCTCATCGCAATCTGCATGTATTTTTCCACGCCGCCGCGCGTCACGGTGAGGACCAGCTTACCACCGCACTTAGTGCAGACCCCGCTGAGGGGAACCCTGCGGTAGATCTGGGTGCAGCCCAGGCACCTGAAGCTCTGACTGGCAAAAGTTCTTATGTTGCCCTTCAGGTCGGGGATGAAGTGGTGCTCGATGAGCCTCTCAGCCACATCACGGACATCGACGGCCCGGATCCTTTTGGCCAGGCTCAGCTGGTATTCTGTTTTTTCCTCCATTGTTTCCAAGGTCTTATACCTGCTTGAGTGAGCCCCAGCGGCTATGTCGCTGGTTTCAAAGGAGTAATTCAAACCAGTGTACTGGTTCTCCTTCCCCAACCTGCGCTCAACCGTTTCCATTATCTTGGTGAGCTCAAGGGGGCTCGCGTAACGCAGCGTGGCCTGGTAAAACTCCAACGGATAGCGGGGCATGACATCCATGTTGTGAACCTCTTTATCAACCTCGGTTGGATCGATGCGAGTGCTGAGTATCAGCGGCGCGTCCATCGTCCCGCCCCGCTTGGATGGCAGAAATCTTTTGCTGAAGTTGAGTAGCGCATCCAGCAAAAGCATGACACAGTCCTCATCGCCGTCACAGTCCCTTCTTTTGGCGGCGTGGAAGTAGGGATGGGCATACCCGACCGTGGCCTCAGTAAACCCGATTATCCTGCCGACGACTCCCACCGAGGTGTGCGGGGCCAAACCTATCACCAGGTGGCCCACCAAGTCGGAAATTTGGCTGGCATTATAGTAGGGCTTCAAACCGTAGAATTTCTCCAAGAGGTCGTCGACAAACTTCGCCGCTCTCAACAGGTATTCCGCTCCGGCCCTAGAAAGCAACACGTCCTGTACCTTTAACTCCACAATCTGATCCTCTCGCTCCAGCGGGGCCCCGTCTTTATCCACCGTGTATCCCAGCTCCCGCAACCGCTCAACAGAAGTGCCTATCTCGCGGGGCATGAAATGAGTGAGCGGCACATCGGTGGCATCGAACCTTATCGTCCCGTCTTTGAAAACCTCCACCCCATGCTTGGCGCGGAGAATTCCCTTCTCTATCGGCTCTGGGATTTTGTAATCGCTCGTCATGCCGATAACTCCCTTAACCAGTTCCGGAGGTTTCTCACCCAGTCTCTCCACCGCGGCATCCAGCATCGCTTTGAGATCAATTGTCTGCTTGGTAAAGTACTCGGCCCGGGATTTACAGGTGGGACAAATTTCCCCTTGAACTATGCGCCGGCACTTGGGACAGCTCCTCACATACTCGGCCAGGCCCCCGCACCTCTGGCACTTTCTGGTGAACCCGATCTCACCACATTGGGAGCACTTCAGCGTGGCAAGTTCAACCTCAGTCCCTCCGCTCTTTTCCGCGGCCTTTATCAAATTACGGGTCATGCCGCCACGCAGGCCAACCGGGAAAAGCATGTGAACGGAAGGCTTCATCCGTCGCGGGTCGGCCTTCTCCGGCCTGCCCATCCTGGCCCCGATGCGCGTGGGACCCTCCTCTCTGACGGTGAAGCCGGCGAGAGCACAAATTATCTCCATGATGCCCTTGAACCGGCTCTCCAAGAGGGTCCTCTCAAACTTCTCTTTGGTCAACCGCTGCCCCTGCAAAATTCCCAGCGTCCGGCACAGCGGTAGAGCATGCTCCTCAAGGAGCACCTGACCCTCGACAACCCGGTGAGGAACCCCGATTTCCTCGAGGACCCTCTTTGGAACCGGCTCCACTGGCACCCGCAACTGCTTGAGTTCACCATCCACAAAAGTGGGTTCACCCTTAAGGAGCCAAGTGCAGAGCTCCTGAAGCTCCTCCACCTTCAGCTCTGAATAGTCGTAGGTGTAAGCCGGATGAAGCGGGACCCCCAGCTCCTCCGAAATCTTGACAGCCAGGGCCGGTGGCGGGCTGGGATATGGTTTCGAAAGATAGGGCGTCAGGTCTTGGTCAAAGCTCTTTTCCTGCAGCGCCCTTTCAACTTCTTGGGCCCACCACTCTTCACAGTAACCTGCCGGCATCAGCGGATGGTTGTTCTCCAGAAATTCTCCATATCCGATTAATATATCACCCAAGAACAGTATTTCCTCGACCTGCGGCCGCAGTTCAAGTGCTTGCTCCAGGGTTTTTATTTGAACCACGGAACCATCCTTCAGCTTAACGATGGGTCCCTTTATGCTGTCCACAGGAGTGACCGCCCCACCCTTGCCCGGCCTCTCTGTTTTCAGCTGCGTCCCGGCAACCAAAAAATCATCACATATCGCCATGGTGGCCGGGTGAATACCAACAGCGGCTATGCCTGTGTTCCTCGCCCTACCGTAGCGAAGTCTGAACCCGCCTTCCCTTCCCTTGTGCCCTTCCGTGCCGGGGTGGGAAAAGACCGGCCTCCCGGCAATCACTTCCTCCAGATACTTTTCTCCCTTGGGAAAGATCTGCCCGGTCTCCTCCTTTGACGGGGCCTTGGCAATTATGTCCTGCAACCAAGACCAGCCATCGATATTCAGCTTGTTAACATACTTCATTATCTTCGGCGCTTTCTGCATCACCCCTTCGACCATGGCCAAAACCGCGCCGCCCCGGACCATGTTGTGTCCGATCCTCTCAAGATCTCGGAAAGCCATCACCGTGGCCTCCTTACCTGAGGGGTCGCCCGTTATCTCCACGGGTATGTTCTGCATCGCCAGCCTGATGTCCTCTGGCGGCGGCGTGTACTGCTCCCGGCCCACCGAGGTCCGGTAGATCTCAACCTCCTCCACGAACCTCTCGATTTCACGGTCGGTGGCTTTGTAGGGGCTGAGGTAGAGGCGACGACGGACGAAATCTCCGGCAAGGACGGCAAGAGCCGCCGCCGTGCCACCGGCCGCCCTTATCGGGCTGGCAAAATAAAGCGCCAGATACTGCGTGCCATCAAAATTGTTCTTTATCCTCACGTCGGTTATGCCCTCTATCGGGGCCACAACCACCCCCTCGGTTAAGACCGCCAGCGCAGTTCTCACGGCCTGTTTGGCCACCGTTTGCTCGTCAAACTTTCCAAATTTTCCATCGACTATCATCTCGGCTATCTTCAGGGCAACCTCTTCTCGAGGCATCTGCTTTTCCAGCTCCCTGATCACCTCCGCCACGCCCTCGGGCCCGACCAGTTTCTCCACCCGGCTGGCCAGATCTCCCGCCCGAGGTATTTCCGGCTCCAGCTCCGGATCTTTTCCCTGAGCCCTGGCCTCACTGGCGATCTTGTAGATTTCCTCCGTCCTTTGCTCAAGTTCTTTGAAGTATTCTTCCATCGACTGCCCTGCGGGACTCAAACAATCACTCCCTCCAAGCTATCGACGACAAAATCAGGGAAATTTTTGGTGCCCCTGGCTTTTTCGACGTCCTCTTTTTTAACAACCCCGGTCAACACCAAAATCGTGAGCAGACCAACCCTTTTTCCCGCCTTTACATCGGTCTCAATCTGATCGCCAACAATGGCCGTTTCCTGCGGCTTAGCGCCAAAGGCCCTCAAGACAAACCGGATGATTTGGGGAGATGGCTTGCCGATCACCACGTCCGGCTTCCTTCCCGAGCATCTTTCCAGCGCGGCAACGATTGCCCCCGCCCCGGGCAAAAGGCCTTTCTCAGTGGGATAAACGCGATCTGGGTTGGTCGCTATGAACTTGGCCCCGGCTAAAAGAGCCCGGAGGCCATCCGCGAGTTTCTGGTAAGTCAACTCACGATCGATGCCGACGACGAGATAATCCGCCTCTTCAGGACCAACCAACTTCAAAGCTGCCCGTCTGATCTCCTCCACCAGCCCCGGTCCACCTATCACGAAGACCTTGGCCTGAGGATCGCGCCCTCTGATGTAATCGGCCGCAACCTGCCCGGAAGTGATCACATTTTCCTCGCCAGCCGCTATTCCCATGCTCCGAAGCTTTCGCACGTAAAAGGAACGGGGGCTCTCAGAATTGTTTGTCAGGAAAACCACCTTTTTACCGGACCCACGCAGAAAGGCCACCGCTCTAGCAGCTCCTTCCATCGGTTTATTCCCGAGGTAGACAACGCCATCCATGTCCAAGATGATTAAAGATATGTTGCGAAGGGCCTGTTTAAGTTCAGGCAAACTTCTTCACCACCGTCTCGTGAGTTTGCAGGTTTATTATCGGCACAACCCCGGGAGTCGGTCTGACCCCGAGCTGTCTCATGAAGTTGGTCATCCCCTGAAAAGTTCCCGAGTTGACCAGGGAAACATCGCGGTACCGATCATAGCCAAAAACATGGAGATGGCCGCAGTGAAAGACATCCGGTACGTCGTCGATCACCAGGTAATCCTTTTTCTCGGGAGAGATCGCAGTGCGGCCGCCATATATCGGAGCCAGGTGCCTTTTTCTCAGAAGCTTCACCATTGGGGGCGTTGACTCCTCACGATTGAGTCCCGGGATGCTGGAAATGACATCATCAAAACTCCTGCCATGATAAACCAGAAACTCAACACCATGCAGAGAAAAGCGCACAGGATTGCCCACCATGATGGAGTTCAAATCATACAGGCCGCTGGCAACATCCCGGTGAATCGCCGGCTGGGGTTCAGAGGGACGAACCGCATCGTGGTTGCCAGGAGATATTATCATGGTGATGTAATCCGGTATCTGGGCCAGAAGTTTAGCCGCAAAATCATATTGTTTGAAAATATCGTTAATCAAAAGTTCTTCCTCCTGGTGCGGGTAAACCCCTATTCCATCCACGATATCGCCGGCAATCACCAGGTACTTGACCATTCCGGCAAGCTCTGAATCGGGGTCGTCGGACTCGCCGCGCAACCATCTGACGAACTTTAAAAAGGAGTCCTCATAGAACTGCGTGCTCCCCACGTGCAGATCTGATATCAAAGCGGCGCAAACGGGCTCTTCAGCTCGATGAACTTCACGCCTTATCGGTATATCTGGCCAGATAATGTCCCTCACGAAGAGCCTTGGTGATCTGCCGTCAACTTTTAAAGAGGCAACAACACCGATGACTTCATCGTTGTTCACCTCACCGACCTTTTTGATGAGATCCTTGCTGCTGCTGAAAACGAAGGCGGAGACCGACCCGCTAAGATCCTCCAATTCTATCACGACATTTCCCGCCGAAGACTCCCTTTTCTCCCTCACCATTCCCACCACCTTCACCAGCTGTTTATCCAGAAGATTTCTCAGGCTGCTGATGGGTACGGCGTCATTCAGATCCAGTCGCTTTTTCAAAATCGAGCTGATGCGTTCGTATCTGTCGCGGAAGAGGTTGACAAAATCTGAGAGCTCTCCCTCGCTGTAGCTCTGGCCGGTAACATCTTTGATGACCCTGACCCTGGGCTCATACTCGGCGGCCAGGGGTTTGAATTTGGTGTAGGAAAGCTCCTTCACCCGCCTCTCAATTTTTTGTTGGGGCTCGACCGAGGGCTCCGTTTGGGATGAAATCTGTGAAGGAAGACCTTGCTCAGCTCTTGTCTGCTTCTCAAGTATTTCTGAAATGAGCTCACCAGTTATCAAAAATGGCCTGTTCTCCAGCTCCTTCAGCGCCGCTATGATCTGGTCTGCGGAAAAATGGGCGTCCTTATTGCTCCGCAACTTTTCCAGAGCATCTTGAGTCAGCTGCATCTCTGCCTCGATAAATTTACGCACCAAAGCGCCCTCATCCATGTAGGTCACCTAAACCAGGGTGAGCTGACGAGACAACTTCAAGGTGTCTATGGTCATCAACTGCTCGTCGTGAATGGCCGCCATCGCCTGGGTGGGATGTATGTTCAGCTTTATTTCCTTCGTCCTGCCCTGACGGCCTTTATTGATTATTCTGGCGCTTATGATCCCCAGCATGTCCAGCTCTGAGATCAGGTCACCAACGCGGCGCTGCGTCAGGACATCAAGACCCGCCTGGCTGCACAGCTCACGATAAACGCTGTAAACCTCGCCGCTGACGATGGAACGGGGCATCCTCTCTGAAAGGACAACGATGCTGTACAGAACTAGCTTGGACTGGGTCGGCAGCGTCCTTATGACCTCAACCATTTTGTCCTGCTCTATCTTCTCGTGCGCCCGCCTGACATGTTCCACCGTCACCTTTTCATCACCATCCCTTTCCGCCAGTTCTCCGGCAACCCTGAGAAGATCCAGCGCCCTGCGGGCATCGCCGTGCTCCCTGGCCGCATGGGCCGCGCAGAGGGAGATGACTCCGTCCTCGATCACGCCCTCCATGAAGCTGATCCTGGCTCGCTTCTCGAGAATGTCTTTGAGTTGAACCGCATTATAGGGAGGAAAAACCAGCTCTTCCTCGCTAAGGCTGCTTCTCACGCGGGGGTCGAGATAGTTCATAAAATTCAGGTCGTTAGATATGCCGATGATGGAAACCTTGGAATTCATTAAGTCGGAGTTCATCCGCGTCAGATGATAAAGGACCTCATCGCCGCTCTTGAGCACCAGCTTGTCTATTTCATCCAAAACTATCACGGCCAGCTGCCTTTCGCTGTCCATCGCCCGGAAGAAACACTTGTAAACCTCGTCGGTGGGCCAGCCGGTCATGGGGACACTGTCGGGCAGCTCATTTGAGTTCCGCCTGAGTCTCTCTAGGAAAGTGTTGGCTAGAGTGGCCAGGATTCTGTATTTCGTGTTCACTTCCTCGCAATTTATGTAAACCAACTTCACCTTGAGTGGCGAACGATCGCTGACCTTCTCGAGCTCCCGGGTGACGTACTTTACGCACGCGGTTTTTCCTGTGCCGGTCTTGCCATAGATGAGGATATTGGACGGAGTTTCCCCTCGCAACGGCGCCGCGAGAATCCGCGCTAGCTGATGGATCTGACTATCCCGGTGCGGCAGCTCCTCCGGAGTATAGCTCGGCCTCAGATACTCCCTGTTTTTGAATATCGGCCTTGTCTCCAGCAACATGCTGAACAGACCTTCCCTCACCATTTTTACCCACCTCCTCTCTAAACTCAAACAACCTCCTTAGCCTCCGATTCCAATCATCGATAACTTCGGAAACAGCGTTAACCAAAAAACGCTCCTCGGGAGTTAACCCTGAAGGAATCTCCGAGGAAAGGGCAAGCCTGATCAACTTGGGCAACCTGGCTTCAAGCAACAGCGAAACTTGAGACACCAGTTCCTCGGCCTCTTCCCTTTTGCCTTCCCCCTGCTTTGAAGAAACAACGTTGGCGACCGAAAGGTAAAAATTGTCAGGAAGGGGCTGCGGCTCCATGCCACGCTCCTCCGCAAACACAAGCTTCTTGATCTCCACTGGGGTTGCTGGCTGGAGAAACTCCACCAACCCTTTTTTCCTCAGCGCGGCAGCATCCCACAGCCACAGCTCCGCTTCATCGCCGACTGCCATGGGGCCCAGTTTGCGTCCGACCAGCTCAATCTCCGGAAAATCGTTGATGACCCGAACGCGCTGCTTCATCATTTCACCGCCCGGCTGATCATCCCCTGCTTTGGCTCGTAGAGGTGTCCCCTCTTCTTCTCCTCAGAGATGACCCAATCAACAAAACGTCTGTCAATCTTCTCAGTGTCCGCCATCTGGAATATCTGCTCCAGTGGGGCCGCCCCGCCATACTTCTCTTCGAGCTCTTCGATGATCTTCATCAGGCGCATGTGCTTTTCTCGCTGGGACCTTGGAATCCCCGTCATGATCAAATCAACATCCACCTTGCCTTTCTCAATGTCGAAACCGGCATCCCTCAAAGAGGTCTTTATGAGCGAGATGGCCCGGTTGGCATCCTCAACGGTGACTCGATCGCTCAATCGCAATCTGGCGTTTGCCTTGGCGAGACGAATTATTGATTCAAGCTGCCTCACCGTTATCGGAAGCGGATCACCCGAATCTGCCGCTGATTTTCTCCAGCCCACAAAGAAGTCCTCGATAACCTTTTGGGCCTCCTTGTCATCCAGCTTGGGGTCGATATTTTTACGCGCGTAGATTATGATCTTGCGGAGGAACTCAGGGTCAAACGGGACTTTCAAGACCTTGCCTGGAGAGGTATACAGGTTCAAAACATGTTGGGCTATCGATCTATCATAGTCGGCGCGCGGTTCGTCCCTCAGTATGAAAACAAGGTCAAACCTTGAGAGTATCACGGGGTCAATTGGAAGCTGCTTCAGCGCGGGTTCTTCCTTGCTGAACCGGCCCAGCTTTGGGTTTGCTGCCGCCAAAATAGCCGTGCGGGTGTTTAAGGTCGCTATTATGCCTGCCTTTGCCACGCTTATCGTCTGCTGCTCCATCGATTCCAGAATGGCAGATCTGTCCTCATCACGCATTTTTTCAAACTCGTCGATGCAGGCCAGTCCACCGTCGGCGATCACTAGGGCTCCGGCCTCCAAAGTCCATCCACCGCTTATCTCATCGCGAACAGCTGCCGCGGTTATTCCCGCGCCAGTGCTCTTCATGCCTGAAGTATAAACGCCGCGGGGAGCGACGTTCGCGACCCACTTCAAAATTTGGCTTTTTGCCGTTCCAGGATCACCGGTCAGCAGAATGTGGGTGTCGCCGCGCAGCCTCGTCCCATCAGACAGCACAACGGGATTGCAGCCAAACAGTTGCAGCGCTATAGCTTCCTTGATGGCCTCATGGCCGTGAACCGCGGGAGCAATCGACTGAATGATGTTGGTCCTCAGCCAAGCATCCTGTTTTGCCAGCTCTTTTATTTTGGCCTCGTCCTCCGGGGTTAGCTCGGTTTCTTCCACCCCTTTTTGCATTATTTCCACGTGGCTGACAAACAAGATCTTGCGGAAGGTGGTTCGGCGCTCCCTCTGCTGCCTCTCTTGAAAAACGCGAAGTGCCCCAGTTACCAGCACCCTGTTGCCTGGCACTGCCTTGTCAACGAAATCGTCCCTGATAATGCAGTCCAGCCTGCGCGGTATTCGGCCACCTCGCAGCCTCTCGGGCGGCTCCTGCAGCTGGATGCTCTGCCAATCTCTAAAAACGGTGTTTTCGATTATGAGGTCAAAGGGGCCTTTCTTTCCGCAATTGGGATTTTCACAAAACAGTGGTTCCCGGAACATCTCCCCCGTCTGCGGTACCCGGTTTTCCTCACCGCATCTTCTACATTTGAAAACCGCCTCTTTGGCTTCCGGCTTTACTTCCCCTGCGCGTGTAACTACCCCTTCAACCTGAATGAACCTGCTAACGTGCTCGGCGCGGATATTGCGAATCTCAAGCGTCTTGTCGGCTCCCTTCACCCTGAGCCTGAAGCCGGGTATTTTTGTCAGATTTTCCAGTATTTCGTCTGCTGCTTCAAAAAACACTACCGGAGCGTCCAAAAGGCTCTCGGCAAGATCCTTGTCAAACTCCAAAATTTTCTCGAATTCGACCACTAACGATTTATTTCCGCCAGCCGTTATCTTCCGCAGATCCTTTTGTATTTCTTTGCTGTGCAAGAAATTTTCGAGTTTCTCCTTTAGACTGGGTTCCAACATCATCACCTCGAAGCACAGCAAGAGTTTACATAATGGAATTTGTATTTAGTCGCTGCGGTGAAAATTTTTGATTTCAGGTTTAAAATTAGTGAAAAAAATGAACACCATTTACTAATTTTTGATGCAATTTTTTTCTCTGAAGGGAAGAAAAACCGCGCTGGAGAGATAAGCCTAATCTCGGCTGCATTGGTCGCTGGAAGCACAATTACACCCGATAAAATGTCCAATGGTTTTTTTTTGGAATTGACGGGGAGGGGTCGCCGAAAGTAATCCATTTTTTTGCTTTTGAGCATTTTACAAGTTCGTTTTGTAAAAGGGCTGAAGAATCCCTCTTTCCGTTAAAAACGGCTTTCTTTTTCTCTGATGGAGTGGAAACACAAGAAAACAATCGAAATATAGGTATGGAAAAGGAAACGTCTCATTATCCTTCAGATTTAAAATTAAAAAAGATCAAGTTACCTTATTTTTATGTATTCATAGGCTTCAGTTGCTGATTCAAAACAGTAGTGAACCTTCTGATAATCTTTTCTGAACTCGGCGACTTCCCCGGCCACCTTTTTGGGATCCTCATTATCTATGATAATCCGCCTGATGAACTCTGCGATCTGTTTCATTTCGCCCTCTTTCATTCCCAATCTCGTGACCTCGGAGGTGCCCAGCCGTATCCCGCTAGGATTCTTGTAATGGCGCCCTTGTCTGGGGTCCCACGGCAACAAGTTTCGATTCAAGATGATATTAGCCTCTTCGAGCTTTTTCTCCAAAGTTCCCCCGTCGCCGTATTTTGAAACATCGACCACCACGATATGGGACTCCGTAAATCCCAGATCCGGACACAAAACCGCCAGGCCCTGATCATACAGCGCCTTACCCAGCGCCTTGGCATTTTTCACTATCTGGGCGGTGTACTCCTTTCCAAACTCCAGCATCTCGGCCAAGGCGATGGCCAAAGCAGCGACTGAGTGCAGGTGGTGGTTGCTGACAATCCCGGGAAAAACTGCTCGATTTATCGCATCCGCCAGCTCCTTGGTGCACAAAATCATTCCATGCTGTGGCCCGGGAAGAGTTTTGTGAGTGCTGCAAGTCATGACCTCGGCACCTTCGCGAAGAGGATCCTGAAATTGGCCCCCCGCGATCAGTCCCGCCACGTGCGCGGCGTCATACATGACGTGGGCACCATTTTCCTTTGCCACCTCGCTCAGCTCCTTGACCGGGTGGGGGAAGAGAAAGAGGCTGCCACCAAACGTCACCAGCTTGGGCTTCACCTCGGCTATCTTCTTCGCAGCGGCCTCAACATCTATATTCATGCGCTTCTCATCCAAAGGCAGGTATTCAATTTCCAGCCCATGAACTGCTCCGGCGCTGCCACCAAACTTCTTCTTTGCCATGCTTATGTGGCCGCCCGAGGCAACGGAAAGACACATCATGGTGTCGCCGGGATCGGTCAGCGCTGTGAATGCGGCAAGATTGGCCGTGAGTCCTGAAACGGGCTGAACGTTGGCATGCTCTGCCTTAAAAAGTTCCCGCGCCAGTTCCATGGCAATTATCTCAACCTGGTCGATATAGATACAGCCAGCATAAACACGCTCGCCGGGCCAGCCTTCAGCATACCGGTGTTGAAAATCGCAAATCATCGCTTCCCTAACGGCAGGACTGGTCACATTCTCGCTGGCTATCAGAGGTATTACTGATTTAAACCACTCATGATGCTTTTGCAAAAGCTCCAGCGTTTTATCGTACGCCTCTCGAGGACGCATCATTCCACCTCAACCGAATCTCTTTCAGATTAACGATATATATTCTTAACTGCCCTTTTCGGAGTGAAATCATTTACCAAAAACATCGAACTAGGGATTCAGCGGGGGTTTGGTGAACCTGCCCCGAGGCCCACTTATGATTTCACCGCGCTCAGCGACGATCTCACCGCGAACTATGGTATAAACGGGAAGTCCCTTGACCCTGAACCCATCGAAGGGGGTAATCTTTTGCTTGCTGTGGAGTTCCTCTGCCTTTATCGTCTTTTCCATCTTCATGTCGACTATGGTAAAATCAGCGTCAGAACCAACTAAGATGGCGCCTTTTTTGGGATAAATGCCGAATATCTTCGCCGGATTTTCAGAGCCCATTTCCACCAACCTGCTGAGGCTGAGCAACCCCCTGTTGACTAAAGTCAGCATCACCGGAACCATCGTCTCAACGCCGATGCAACCGGATGAAGCCTCCCAGATGCTCTCCTTAGTCTTTTCTTCAACAGAATGTGGCGCGTGATCTGACCCGATTGTGTCAATCGTCCCGTCGTTAACGGCTTCAACTAGCTTCTGCACCATTTCCCTCCTTCTCACCGGGGGATTTATCTTCAGAACCGCTCCCTTAGACCTCATATCCTCCTCATTGAAGACCAAATACTGGGGACAGGTTTCCGCGGTGATCTTTGCCCCCGTCGCCTTCGCCGCCTTTATTAAATCCGTGCCGCAGCTGGTGTGGACCAAGTGCACCTTGTTACCTGCCTGGGAAGCAAACAAGGAGAGCAGCTGTATTCCCTCCTCCTCAGCTATCGGTGGCCTTGCCCAGCAATGAGCTATTGGCTCTTGGGTAACTTTCTTTAGCTTTTCCATGTAGTATTGAGTTACATTTTTATCCTCGGCGTGAACCGCCACAGTAAGGCCGATCTTGGCCAGTTCTTTAAAGGACTCAAAAATAAATCCGTTGCTCGGCCGGGGGACACCTCCGGTAACCTCGGCCAGAAGAAGTTTAAACCCGATGGCCCCGGCTTTCGCCATCCCGGCCAATTCCTTTAGGTTATCCTCGACGATCAAACCATAAAGGCAAAAGTCCACGTAGGCCTTGCCTTGAAGTAAAGCGGCTTTTTCCAGCAAAACTTTTTCATCCGTCACCAACGGCAGGGTGTTCGGCATTTCAAATATCGTTGTCACACCGCCTGCGGCTGCGGCGCTGGTCCCGCTCAGGAAGTCCTCTTTGTAAGTCATCCCTGGCTCTCTCATGTGAACGTGGGCATCCACGAAGCCGGGCAACACATGAAGTCCGTCAAGATCCAGGACCCTTTCTGCCGGTGGCATCGAGTAAGGAGAGCCTATAGCCACTATCTTCCCATCGTCGACTGCCACCGAGGCTCTGAACTCTCCATCAGGAGTGACGATGGTGCCGTTGTTTAACAATAAGTCGATGGGCAAAAAACCACCGGGACTAATCAGCCGGGATCTTGAGGCCCATCACGTTTGCCAGCAGCGCCATCCTCACATACATGCCATTGACTGCCTGTTCAAAGTACTTTGCCTGAGGCATCGAGTCCACATCAGTCGTTATCTCGTTTACCCGCGGCAAGGGATGCATGACTATCGGCACTTTCTTCAGCTTGGAAAGCAAGGCTGGCGTCACGATATAGCTGCCCTTGACTCGCTCATACTCCTGCAAATCGGTAAACCTCTCCTTCTGAACCCGGGTGACGTAGAGAACGTCGATCTCCTCATCCAGCTCTTCCAATGAGTTGTAAAACTTGTACTCCATCTTGCCTTTTATCTTTTCAATTACCTCGGGGCGCATCTGCAGTATCGGTGGCGCGATGCAAAAGAGCTTGACGCCTCGAAACATGGAAAGGGCGTAGCTCAGGCTGCTCAGGGTGCGGCCGTGCTTTAGATCACCCAGCAAACCAACCCGGAGACCGTCTATCTTGCCGAACGTTTTGTACATGGTATAAAGGTCGGTCAAAGCTTGGGTGGGGTGTTCATGCATGCCGTCCCCACCATTTATCACCGGGTGTTCGGCGATGTCGGCGGCCACTTTGGCCGATCCCTCAACTTTGTGCCTGAGGATGATCACGTCAGGATCATACCCATCAACCATTCTTATGGTGTCCTCGAAGCTTTCACCCTTCATCAGCGCGGAGGCCTCAATGCTGCCGAAATCCATGACCTTGCCGCCGATCTTTAGCATGGCGGCGGTGAAGCTGAGCCTGGTTCTGGTTGAGGGCTCCAAAAACACGGTTATGGCCATCTTGTCCTCAGCTATTTTCAGGTTTCTTTTTCTTTCGCAAATTTTCGCGTCATTGAACAGACGCATAAAGTCCTCTTTGCTGAAGTCAAACGCGGAAATTATGTCCTTACCTTTCACATTTTCACCCGATGAGACATATTTTTACTATATTTAAGTTTTTTCTTATGCGAAAAAGTTGACTCTAAAAATTAAGACTTTGCTTTTTTCACACCGGCCATCATCAGGCCGATGTCCTTGATCTTGGCCTTCTCCGCGGGAACTATGCCGACTATTTGCCCCTCGTACATTACCGCAATCCGATCGCTCAGACACATTATCTCGTCCAGGTCCTCCGAAATCAGCAGTATCGCCGTACCCTTCTCCTTTTGCTCCTCCAGCTTCGACTGAATGAACTCCGTGGCGCCCACATCAAGGCCCCGCGTGGGTTGATTGGCTATCAGGAGCTTCGGCTTGCGGGAAAGCTCCCGGGCAAGAATCAGCTTCTGCAGGTTCCCCCCGGAGAGGTTTCTGGCGGGTGTGTCCCGGCTCGGCGTCTTGATATCGTACTCCTTTATCAGCTGGTCAGCATACCTGTTTATCTCGTTTTTATCCAGGAACCACCTTTTGTTAAAGGGCAGGAACCAGCGATTGACAAAGGGCGGCTCCGATTGCGAGCCAAGGATGAGGTTCTCCGCAACGGTGAAATTCATTATCAGTCCAGTTCCAACGCGATCTTCGGGGATGTGGCCGACCCCCTGGGCGGTTATCTCCTTCGGGGATTTGTTGGTGACATCTTTCCCCAGGATGATGACCTTGCCTCCGGTGGCCTTCCTCAAACCTGTGATGACCTCGGCGAGTTCCCTCTGCCCGTTGCCGGAAACTCCCGCAATTCCGAGAATTTCCCTTTCATGGACATCGAAGGAAACTTTCCTCAACGCTGGAAGCCCTTTGTCGTTCAAGGCCTCAAGATCCTTAACTGAAAGCACCACCTTGCCCTGTTTGACCTTCCTCCTCTTGACGCCGAAGTAAATCTGCCTCCCCACCATTTTCTTGGCCAGATCCCCCTTGTTGGTTCGTTTAGTGCAAAGGGTAGCCACTACCTTCCCCCGCCTGAGCACGGTCACGCGATCGCTTACCTCCATCACCTCAGGAAGCTTGTGGGTTATGAAGGGTATCACGGCCAGGCCCTCCTTGGCCATCTTTTTCATCATTTTCATCAGCTCCTTTACCTCCGGAGGAGTGAGAACTGCTGTGGGCTCATCCAGAATGAGGATCTGGGCCCCCCGGTAAAGGGCCTTGATTATTTCGACGCGTTGTCTCTCGCCTACAGAGAGCTGCTCGATTCTGGCCTTGGGATCAACCTTGAGCCCATACCTTTTTGAAAGCTCGATTATCCTTTTTTCCGCCACCTCCAGGTCGAGGAAAGGTTCCCTGGAGGAGCGGAGGCCGAGGATGACATTTTCCGTGACCGTGAGGGGATCAACCAGCATGAAGTGCTGGTGGATCATCCCTATGCCCAGATCAATTGCATCCTTGGGGGACCTGATGGTCACCGGTTTACCGCGGATCAATATCTGGCCCTCGTCTGGCTGGTAGAGTCCATACAGGATATTCATCAGGGTCGTCTTGCCCGCACCATTCTCCCCCAAAAGGGCATGGATCTCACCGGCCCTTATTTCAAAATCAATATGGTCGTTGGCCAGAACTCCGGGAAAGCGCTTGGTGATTCCCCGCATTTCAAGGATAACCTCACCGGGCTTGACCTTTTCCAGCTTAATTTTGGGAGCCTCCTCGGACCTCTCCTGAGCCTTGGCCAGAGCAACTTTCAACTTTTCCCCATCACTTTTATCGGCATCAAGGTTAAAAATGTAGCGGGGATGCAAGCCGGGTTTGTCAACTTTTAACCGTAAAACAGATGAAAATTTTGATAAGGGACAATATTAATTAAAAGAAACAATAATAACCAAAACGATCGACCCCGGAGTGGTCAGAATGGAAAAAACCAAAATTGTTTTCTTACCCGATGGGAAGAGCACGGAAATCGACGCTGAAATCAACCTCCTCGAAGCCGCGAAAAAAGTTGGGATCAGGCTAGAATCACTTTGCGGTGGCAAGGGCACCTGTGGAAAATGCCGGATCATCGTTGAGTCGGGGGCGGAGAAGTTAAATCCGATAACTAAGGAAGAGCTGAACTTGACAAAAACGGGAAAATTTTCCCAGGATCTTCTCGAGAGGGGCTACAGGCTCGCCTGCATGGCAAAATTGGAGAAGGACAAAACAGCGGCGGGCGGACAAGTTGTTATCACCGTACCACTGGAGAGCCGGCTTGGGGCACAGAAAATACTGGTGGAAGGCCTGGAAAAAAAGGTGCCGCTCAACCCGCTTGTCAATAAATATTTTGTGGAACTTCCGCAACCGACTTTAAGTGATGCTGGTCCGGACCTGGAGAGGGTTCTGAACTCCCTGAAAAGAATAAAAAATTTCGACGACCTGGAAGCAGGTCATGGTGTATTGAGTCAGTTGCCCGAAGTGCTGCGAAAGGGAAACTGGAAATGCACGGTCACCATCTGGAACGACAGGAAAATAATCTCGGTAGAACCAGGGGACACCTCCTCCAGAAAATACGGCCTCGCCGTGGATATAGGAACCACAACTGTGGTTGGCTACCTGATCGACTTAAATAATGGAGAATTGGTGAGCGTCGGGTCACTCCTCAACCCACAGATTCCCTATGGCGAGGACGTGATAACCAGAATCACTTACTGCATGCAAAACCCGGATGGTCTTGAAAGAATAAACCGAGTGATAATAAACGGTCTGAACGAAATAATTGAGGAGGCCTGTTCAAAGGCTAACGTGAAGAGGGAGGAAATTTACGAGATCACCATCGTCGGAAACACGGCAATGCATCACCTGTTCTTAAAACTCAATCCCAAGTTCCTCGCCCTTTCACCTTTCACCCCTGTGTTGAGGAGGGGGATCGACTTAAAGGCCAGCGAGCTGGGGCTCAAAACCAACCCTGAGGCCAACGTTCACGTTCTTCCCGTCATAGCCAGCTTTGTTGGTGCGGACACCGTAGGGGTTATCCTCTCTACCGACATTTACAGAGAACCGGAACTGACGCTGGCGACAGATATAGGGACAAATGGTGAAATCATGCTGGGGAACCAGGAAAGCATCGAGGTTTGCTCGGCCGCGGCCGGTCCGGCTTTTGAGGGCGCCCACCTAGCCCACGGCATGCGCGGGGAACCAGGGGCAATCGAAAAAGTCAGCATCGACCCGGAGACACTGGATGTTGAATACAGTACCATTGACAACTTGCCGCCAAAGGGGATCTGTGGCTCAGGTATCGTGGATGCCATAGCCCAGATGTTCATGGCCGGGGTTGTGTTGAGAAACGGAAACATAAATCCTGAAATAAAAAGCCCAAGGGTCAGGAGAAATAAGAATATGCTGGAGTTTGTCCTGGCTTGGGAGAATGAAACGGAAAAGGGCATCGGTGACATCGTGGTCAATCAGAGAGATGTCAGGGAAATCCAGCTGGCGAAGGCGGCCATTTACAGCGGGGCAAAAATACTGATGGAAAGAAGAAACGTGAGGGAAGGGGATATCAAAAGGGTCTATTTGGCGGGGGCCTTTGGAACATACATTGATAAGCTAAGCGCGAAGGTCATCGGACTCTACCCGGACATACCTTTGGACAAGGTAAAGTCGGTGGGCAACGCTGCGGGGATGGGTGCAAAACAGGCTTTGATTTCAAAGGAGAAAAGGCTGGACGCGGAGGAAATAGCCAAAAAAACCAAATATCTTGAACTTACCATTGCCCCGGAGTTCAAGGACGAATTCATCTCTGCGATGTACTTCCCCCACGCCAAGATTGACAGGTTTCCCAGCCTCAGGAAGATGTGCGAGAAACTTCCCGGCTGGTCAGAAACGCTTAAGTGAGGCCTGAAAAATAGCGAGATTAGTCCAATAAATGATGTTACTTTAACCCGCTTCCGCAAAAACCATCTAAAAACAGCTCCCCCATCCTGTTCTTGATTTTGCTCTCAACTTTTCCGGACAACTGCCAGTTTACCAGCTTTAAAGCGAAAAATGAGACCAACAACTAAAAATTTGAAAAAAAATCTCGGACCATTGTCCTTACTTAACAACAAAAAACCAAGCCTGCGTTGTTAGCAAACCTAAAGCAATAAAAAGGAGGAATTCGAGTGTTAAAGCGAAAAGGTGAAAAAATGGAAAAAGGGATATCGACAACCGTAGCGATTGTGATAGCGATTGTCATTGGCATAGTTGTGGGCGCTGGTATACTATACGCCATGACACCACAGGCTCCAGGACAAACAGTAACCGTGACCACGGGGACAACGACGATAACTACAACAACGGCAAGCCCGACTGCCCCAGGAAAACTCACCATGGGAGTGGTGATGTGGTGGCACCACGACGAAGGCAGCTGGTCCCCCAGCCATGCTAAAGCTGTGCAAGCCGTTGCGGGCAAATACGGAATTGCGTACACCTGGATTGAAGAAACGGGAATACAGAACGTCGAGAGCGTGATCGAACAGGCGGCATCTACTTACAATATTGTTTACATTGAAACCGATGAATTTATGGAGGCGGCCCTCAACGTGGCGAAGAGACATCCAAATGTATACTTCATACAAGAATGGGAAGCAGGACCGATTGCCGACTCCGGACTCACGATACCCAACAACATGATCTGCCTGAACGCGGCAAACGTTCACCAACCTGACTTCATAGCTGGAGCCGTGGCAGCGAAATTGACGAAGACCAACAAACTCGGTCTCATTATCGCCATTCCTGGTCCAAGGGTCAACCGCACCGTGGCAAACCCGTGGAGAGATGGCGCTCACTACGTGAACCCGGCTATCACAGTCACTAGAGTGGATATGAACTCCTACTCCGACCCGGCGAAGGCTAGGGACACCATAGCCAGTTTCCATGAAGCAGGGATCGATATAGTCTTCGTGAACCAGGACGACTTCGCGGCAACCTTGGAAGCAGCGGTCAGGGGGATGTACACCTTCCAAGAGTACATAGACATGGTTCAGTATTATCCAAACACCCTCATTGGATGTGTCATTTGGGACTGGACGAAGCCTTTGGATAAAGCAGTACAGGCGATAACCACCGGAACTTGGCAGAACCTGAGGTCCCAAACTGCTGAAATCTACCTGACACTGGAAGATGGCTCTCTGGGAATCCCCACCTGGGGCAACATGGTTACACCTGAAGTCATCGAGTTCGCGGAACAGCTGAAACAAGACATCATTAGCGGCAAAGTTGTCGTTCCAGAAAATACCGAGTGGGTAGATTAAAAACAATACCAATTCTTTTTTCTTTTTCAGTAGACCCAGTCTTGACCAGATTCTCCAAAAATGATGCGTTTTTAATTTGAAAATTGAAGTGAAGGTCTTTCCCACTTAACAACTCCGGCCCCTAATCCGTTAGTTTTATTAACCAAAGCTCTCAGCAATTAACGAGATTATGAAAGCTGTGAGATATTATGGACCTAACAAACCATTAAAGGTTGAAGATGTGGAGATACCGAAAATCGGGGATGATGAAGTTTTAGTAAAGGTAAAGGCCGCGGGGATTTGCCACACCGATCTGCACTTCCTGGACGGTACCTTGGTTCCATGGAAAGGCACCCTGCCTATAACGCTGGGACATGAAATCGCGGGAGAAGTAGAAAAAGTGGGGAAAAACGTAAAAAAATTCAAAAATGGTGATCGGGTAGTCGTCAATAATAACAAGAGTTGCGGAAAATGTGAATACTGCAGGGCAGGGGCACAAAATCTGTGCGAGAATCTGGACCAGCACGGTTTCACCATCGACGGCGGATATGCCGAATATGTAAAAACAATTGAGAGGACTTTGGTAAAACTTCCCAGCGATGTCCCCTTTGAAAAGGCCGCGGTGCTGCCCTGCGCTGCCGGGTCGGTCTACCACGGGCTCGTTGACCAAGCAAAGCTGCAGGCTGGTGAAACTCTGTTGATAAACGGTTTCGGAGGTCTTGGCACCAGTGCGCTTCAGGTGGCGAAGAACATTGGGGCGAAGGTGTTCGTGGTGGACATATCAAAGGACAAGCTCAAAATGGCCGAGGAGTTGGGCGCCGATGGCGTGGTCGACGGAAGCAAATCAAACGTCAGTGAAGAAATAAAAAAGATGACCGGTGGCAAGGGCGTGAACGTGGCCTTGGAATTGGTGGGCTTGAAGAAGACCATGGAAAACGCCATTAACAGCCTGGCCAAAATGGGCCGATACGTCATAATCGGATACACCAAGGATATGTTGGAGGTAAATCCCCTGAGTCTAGTGGTCAGTGAACTAAGGATAATCGGCTCAGTTTCCTACACCCACCAAAACTTGATTGACGTCGTGGAACTTGCGCATAAGAAAAAATTGAGCCCGGTGGTTTCAAAAATTGTCAGCCTGGACGAAGTCCCGGAGGCTCTCCAACAGTTAAAGGAAAAGAAGATAATGGGGCGAGTGGTGGCCAAGCCCTGAAAAATACCCAGGGCTCCGGCTGTTCAAAGGGGAGACCGAACAGTTACTGCGTTTGCCTGAACTTGTAATATTCATCTAAAAATTCTTCGGCTTGAAAAGTAAAGCTGATCCCTCCCCTGACCCTGGGAACAACCTTGAACCTTTCCGGCAGCGGGTCACCTATTTTATCCCTGCCCAGAGAAGCCTTGGCAAAGGATATTTTCATATTCAATATTTCTCCCCCTGTTTCAATCAGGTCATTTAAACTAAGCCTTACCCCAGTCACTGTCTTCAAAATTTTGGGAAGATAATCAACCGGCAGCCCTCCAGCCCAGATTTCAAAAGCAAAGGAGCACATGACCAAGCTGTCAATTATCTCAGCTAGATTCTGCCTCATCACCAACTCCTCAACCATGCTTCCGCTTTTGGGCAGGCCGACGTAACCACTTCCCCCCTTGCCGTGATAAGCTCCGGAGGGGAGGGTGGCGTAGTTGAGCCCCTTATCGGGCTGAACCCTAGGATCATGCATGCAGATGGGGGCTCCTTTAACATGCATCGCCAGCTTCGCAGCTTCGCCGCCTATTGCATCAGCCGCCCTTTTCACGCCCTCCGCGAGGATCCCCCCAAATCCCCGTCTGAAGGCTATCATTTCCAGCAATTCGGGAAAGTTATCGCCCTTGCCCCAGGACAGCGAAAGACCGATTTCATCACTGGTTAGAATTCCTCTTTCAAAACATTCCATCAGAAAAGCTATCAACGTCCCGGCCTCGATGGTGTCGATTCCGAGCAAGTTGCAGGACCTGTTGGAATTGATCACCGCCATCGGATCATCCACGAGACATAGAGAACCAAGGGCGGCTATCGTCTCGTACTCGGGACCCTTCTCCTCAACTCCATTCCACTCAATTCTTTTTTCGCATCCCACGGGGCAATATTTGCAGGCCTTCATCTTCACTGCCACCACATCGGACAATCTGTTGGCTGAAATCCTCCTCGCAGATTCTTGCGACCATTCATCCTGGCTCCAGTTTTTCAACGGAAGGTTTCCCCGCGCCAGAAAATTCTCCAGAAAAGATCCGGTGCCGAACCGGGAAAGCCTTTTTATGCCGTCCCTCTCCAGCAGGTGCCCCACTATCTCCCTGCTGAGATTCAGAATCTCTTGGCTTGGAGAATATTTCTGCCCACTTTTGACAGCAATCGCCTTCAAGCCCTTCGATCCCATCACCGCCCCAAGGCCACTTCTGCCCGCCACCCTGCCCCCATCGTTTAAGATAACGGAAAACTTCACTAGATTCTCGCCTGCCGGGCCTATGCAAAGCACCCTGCAATCCCCGCAGTTCCTCTTTACCTCTTTTTCAGTTGCTTGAACATTCAACCCCCAGAGATCACGGGCGTCCCTCAACTCAGCTGCACCATCACAGATCCAGAGGAAAACTGGTTTTTTTGACCTCCCCCTGACCACCAAAGCATCAAAGCCAGCTGATTTCAGCTCCGCACCCCAGAAACCACCGGCATCAGCATCGCCGAGGGTTCCGTTCAGCGGTGACTTGGACGCGACCACATAACGACTCGACATCGGCAGAGAGGTTCCCGTCACCGGTCCCACGGAGAAAACCATTACATTTTTCTCAGCCAGGGGATCCACCGAAGGCGGGACCATTTTTGATACAAACCAAGTCGCCATCCCACTGCCGCCAATAAACCTCAGTGCCTCCTTGGGAAGGTCAACTGCCTTTGTTTCCCCCAAGGTTAAATCCACATCCAAAATTTTGCCCGCATAACCGGCAGGAGGGCCAAGCAACCCGTCCACAAACAGTCACCCGGCTACTCCCGTTTATAGGGGACCCCAAGAGCTGATGGTATACCTGACTTTTTACCGAGAATTCCTATAATCGCGAGGACCAGAACCACCCCGATGTGGGGGATAACCACCATGAACTCGGAAGGCAAAAATAGGGCACCGGCAACCTGAAGTCTGGTCTGGATTCCGATGAGTGAGGAAAAGAACAGCGAGCCCAGCAAAACCCCTATGGGGGAAAATCTTCCGAACAGGACTATTGCAAAGGCGACCCATCCGTAGCCTGCGATCATCGTGTAGTTGAATCCCTGCAGCACGTGATCGGCCAGATAAGCCCCGGCCATCCCCATCAAGCCGGCCCCGATAACATTGCATATCCACCTCACCCGGAAGACATTTATGCCGGCTATGTCGGCAACCTCCGGGCTTTCTCCGGACACATGAATTGCCAGCCCCTGCTTGGTCCACCTGAAGATGATCACCGTTGCAACAAAAAGGGCCACGGTTATGTAGAAGACATAGTCAAAGCCAAAAAGGTATCCGAATCTCTCCGGCACCTTGAAGGAGCCGGGGAGAAGAATGGGATACAGGAACTTGCCGAGACCCTCAGCGAGGAACCACAGGGTGAACCCAATAACTATCTGATTCAGCTTCCAGTTCACCGTTAGTAGGGACAGCAGGGCGCCAAAAAATGCTCCCCACAGGAACCCGACTAACAGTCCCATCCACAGCGACCCCGAGATGAAATAACCGTAAAGTCCGCCCGCGGCGCCGGCCATCATTATCCCCTCCACGGCTATGTTGTAGACGCCGGCCTTCTGGCCGATCAGACCCCCGAGAGCGGCCAGCCCTATGACCGGGAAGTAGGAAAGTATGGAGCTAATGATGTCGATCATGCCTTTTTCCTCCTCTTTTTAACCCAGCCCACCAGTTCTGGGAAGAAGACGACCAAGAAAAGGATGCCGAGAAGAACCTCTGAAAGCGCTGAGGGCATCCCCAAGGTGGTGAGCGACAGCGTCCCCTCAATAATAATGGCCACCAAAAACGAGCCAAAGGGTACCAAAAGGGGCTCATTCCGGCAGAAAATTGCGATCGGTATGGCAAAAAATCCATAATTTCCAGTGATGCCTGCCTGCATCCGGAAAAACTCACCCAGCACCAGCGACATCCCGGCCAACCCGCACAAGCCCCCGCTCAGAATGGCGCCCAAGGTGAAGATTCTCTTGACGTTGATTCCCTGGCAAACCGCTGCCGTGATATTATCCCCCACGACCCTGAGCTGATAACCCAAAACACTCTTCTTCATCAAAAAATAAACAATGAAAATAAAAGCCAAGGCCATGATAAACGCGGAACTCAGTGGTGGAGAAATAAAGGGAAACCTCATCCCCTCAGGAATCGGAGCGGTTCTCGAGTAAAGACCAACCGCTCCTGACTGTTGCCAGAACCAAGGTCCCGAGATCAGGTAGTGGAACAGCGCCAGCGCGATAAAGTTCATCATCATGGTCACCACAATATCATTAACATCCCATTTCACCTTCAGAAATCCAGAAACTCCGCTGTAGAGGCCTGCGATGACAAAACTCAAGATAAAAGCGAGAACTACGGCGACCAAGTCGGGAAGGCCCAGAAAGAGGCAAACGCCAGTGGTTGTAATTGCCCCGATAGCTATCTGACCCTCGGCACCGATGTTCCAGAATCCCGACTTAAATGCAATGGCGAGGCCCAACGAGGCCAGAATTAGAGGTGTGGTCCTTTTAAGCACATACAGAATTCCTGAAGAGGAACCAACAGTATACTTCAAAAAGGTGGAAAAACTCTTTTCCAGACTAACTCCGGAGATCGTCGAGGATATGGCGATGACCACCACGACGGCACCGATGATGGCAACAACGTTCAACAGTCCCATCGTGAGCTGAGATTTTTGAACCTCAAGTTTTAACTTCATCTCGGCACCTCTTCTAATTCTTCCGTAAAATATATTTCTTTCTCCTCTCCAGGAGGTCGGCCGCCAGCTCCGCATGTTTCCGAATGATCTCGCCCAGATCCACCTTGGTCAGCTTTCCGCCCGCGACGACAACCTCCCCGTCAACCAGCACCGTGTCCACCGAGTTGCCCAGCGAGGAATAGACCAAGTTCTGGCAGATGTTCGAGTACTCGCCGAAGTGGACGGGCCTCATGTTGGGGACATTCAGGTCCAGCAGGATGATGTCGGCCTTCTTCCCGACCTCCAGGGAGCCGATCTCCCTCTCCATCCCCAGCGCCCGGGCGCCGTTCAGCGTCGCCATCTCCAGCACCTTCATCGCCGGCATCTTGGAGGCGTCGGTGAACCTCGATTTCTGGGCCAGGGAGGCGAACTTCATCGTCTCAAACATGTTGAAAGTGTCGTTACAGGCTGAATCATCCGTCCCCAGCCCCACGTTGACGCCGAGATCCATCAGCTCGGGGACCTTGGCGAGGCCGTTGCCGAGCTTGGCGTTGGAAACCGGGTTATGCGAGATGTGGGTGCCGGTCTCGGCGTAGAGCCTCATCTCCCGCTCCGAAAGCCAGACGCAGTGGGCCGCGACGACATCGGGGCCCATGACGCCGAACTCGTAGGCACGCTCCGTTGGCCTCTTACCATACTTCTCCAAACAGATGTCCACTTCTCCCTTGGACTCATTGAGGTGAATGTGGATGCCAGTTTTATACTTCGTGGCAAGTTCTCTGGTCCTTTGCAGAAATTCATCAGAACACAGCGGAAGCCATTCCACGCCAAGCCAGACCTTCACTCTTCCGCTCGGCGAATCTATTTCCCTTATTGCCCTCTCGTTGTCATCCAGACTCTCCAGTCCCTCAACCAAATCGGCAGTGGTGCTGGAAAGAACAGACTTAATTCCTATCTTCTCAGCAGCCTTGGCACAGCTTTGAAGCTTGATGTACATGTCGTTGACGATGGTGGTCCCGCTGAGCAGAGCTTCAGCATAAGCGAGAAGAGCGGTGTAGTAAACATCCTCGTGGGTCATGGCTTTCAGCATGGGGTAATAAAGGTCGTCGAGCCACTCCTCCAGACCCATATGTTCTCCAACGCTGCGAGACATGTTGTCGGAATGAAAGTGCAGGTTGACCAGGCCGGGCATCACCACCTTGTCCTTGGCGCTGATCACGACATCGGGCTTGTGCCTTCTTTTCACCTCGCTGGAATCACCGATGTCAACTATCCTGTCGCCCTCCACGAGGACCGAGGCGTTTCTGAGGATCTCGCGCTTGGGATTCATGGTGACAACAATCCCGTTGTCAATCAAAATTTTCTCAGCCATAACACATCCTCATCAAATCTTCTTACCCACCATCAAGTCACCGACTTTTTCCCTGGTGGCTTCCCGCCTCGGCAGTATTGCCACCATCTCGCCTTCATACATGACCCCAATGGTGTCGCTGAGCTTCATTATCTCATCCAAGTCGCCTGAAAACATGAGTATCGCCTTTTTCTCCTTCTTTTCCCTGAGGAAAACGCTATGGATGAAATCCTGACAACCCACGTCGAGACCGGCGGTGGGCTCCTCCACCAAGATAAAATCCGGGTTGGAGGAGAGCTCCTTGGCCAAAATAAGTTTCTGCAGGTTTCCACCGGAAAGAGTCCGAGCGATGGTGCTCGGGGTGGGCGCCCTGATGTCAAATTCTTCCATTAGTTTCTTCGTCAATCTGATGATCTCGTCGTAGTTCATCATCCCTCTCTTGGAATAGGGTGATTTCTTGTAGTAGCTCAACGCCACGTTTTCATAAAGCGTCAAGTGGGGTACGACGCCACGCTCCAAGCGTTCACCGGGGACAAACCCCACATTTAAGCTGCGGAAGGTTGAAGGAGGCTTGTTGGTAATATCTTGGCCCCGGTAGAGAACTTTGCCGCCAACCGCTTTTCTGAGCCCAACGATGGTCTCAACCAGTTCCTTTTGCCCATTTCCGGCAACACCAGCAACACCGAATATTTCCCCGGCCCTAACGGAAAAGGAAACTCCCTTGACGGCGAGGAACCCCTTGTCGCTGTAGCTCTTCAGCTCCTTCACTTCAAGGACCTTCTCACCCTCCTTCACATGAGGAATATGGACCTCGGATTCTATTTCTCTGCCAATCATGCTGGTTATGATCTTTTCGCGGGAAACTTTTTTCGTGAGAAACACTCCTGTGACCTTACCCCTTCTCAGCACCGTTATCCTGTCGCTTACGGCCAAGACCTCAGGTATCTTGTGAGTGATGAACGGCACAGAAGCTATCCCCGATCTTGCCAGCTTCTCCATGCTTTGCAAAAGGGCCATTTTTTCAGGTGGAGAAAGCATTGATGTTGGCTCATCCATTATCAGGATCTTGCTGCCGCGGTAAATCGCCCTTAAAATTTCCACTTTTTGTTTTTCACCAACAGAAAGTTGCCAGGGCTTTGCATCCAGCGGCACTTCCATCCCGAACTTCTTCTGCAGTTCCTTTATCTTTCTTTCCTCCTCCTTCACATCCACAAAGGGTCCTTTCGACGGCTCCAGCCCCAAGGCGATATTTTCCCTGACCGTCAAGGTGGGGACCAGCATGCTTATCTGCGGGATGAGGCCAATGCCAAGTTCTATGGCGTCCTTTGGAGATTTTATCTTGACTTTTTTACCCCAGATCCTTATCTCGCCTTCATCGGGTTGATAAAGACCATACAAAATTTTCATCAAGGTAGTTTTACCGGCGCCATTTTCGCCGAGAATGCTGTGGATCTCCCCTTTTTTCAAGGTAAAATCAATATGATCGTTCGCCAAGACACCAGGAAACCTTTTTGTGATTCCCCGCATCTCCAAGACGTACTCATCTGTTTCTGACGATGATGGATCAGTTTTCATCAAAAAACAAATAACATCAACAGTTAAAAATGTATTGCTTTGGCAAAAACACCAAAAAAAATCTGCATTAGAAAAGGGTGGCGGTGAACCCTAAGACCCTTTAACCCAGTTTCAAAAGTCTCTTTGCATTTTCCGATAAAATTTTGGATTTTTCCTCGTCGGTTACTTTGAGGTTCTTAATGAACTCCACCGATTTATCCAGCGATACAAAGGGATAATCTGTTCCCAGTACTATTCTGTCGGCACCCATCAGTTGATAAGCGCAGGAAAAAGCCGGCAGGTAAAACGACTGGGCAGTATCTATATAAATCCTCTTGAAATACTCGCTGGGGAGCCTGGATATTTTCCTCCTGCAATCGGGATTGATATTGTACTGGTGATCTATCCTGCTTATGAGGTATGGTATAATGCTCCCAGCGTGGGGCAGTATTAACTTGAGCCTGTTATACTTTTCCAGAACCCCGCTGAAGATCAGACGCAGGGCCGCCAGCGTCGTGTCAAAGAGAAACCCAACCACCGTCGTCAATCCATATTCCATCATGACTCCAGTCATTAAAGGAGTGGTCGGGTGAATCAAGAGGGGGAGTTCTAATTTTTCCGCCGCCTCGTAAATTGGATAAAATCCTTTCCAATCCAGTGGCTTACCGGCAACATTGGAGGGAATTTTGACCCCTCTCAGGCCCAGCTCTTCCGCTGACCTTTTCATCTCCTTCACAGCGAGATCGGGATATCTCATGGGGACGGTGGCAAACCCTAAAAATCTCGGATTTTTTTGACAGATTTCCGATAATTCATTGTTGCTCTCCCTCGAAATTTCCACGGCAAGGTTCTTTCGAAACATGTCGACGCCGGGCATCGCCAGGCCAAGGACCTGAAGGTCAACCCCGCTTTTATCCATCTCCTTTTCGCGGATGCTCAGGTCATACATTCTTTCATCAAAGGGATAGGCCAAGCCCTTCCCGTAAAAAGCCAGGTAGCCTCCGTCCTTTTTCTCTATCCTCGGCACGCCACGAAATCTCAACAGCCGGTCCAGATATCCCTCAGTAATTACCTCGGCGTGAATATCAATAATCATAAAAGGTTTACCCCTGGATGATGCCTCTCTTTACCAGATCACTAGCAATATCCGACAGGCCGAGCTCCTCAAGCTTTGCCTTGGTGGGGTGCCCCGTCTTCACGTCCCAGCCCCTCAGCATGTAGTACCTGTCCTTGAGCTTTTCAAATGTTTCGCGATCGAGGCATTTTATTTTTGACTCAATCGGTTCGGTGAAAAATTTCTCGGGGAAGGTGTCATCATCCCTGGTCAGACCGCATTTGGAGTTGAATGCCCTTTCCACGTTGTATATTCTTTCACCTATTCTCAGCAACTGCTCCGGAGTGTACTCATAACCAGTTACCGCGTACATCCACTCGGCAAACTCAGGGAGTCCAAAGCTATCCTCGCTCTGCGTCCAGGTGACGTTCTTACACACGGTCAAAGAATCAATGACGGCATTCATGTTTTCAAAGAAGATCACCGCCTCCGGTTTGTGCTCGGTGCTGCTGTCGTCGGCATAGTTGTATTCAACCCCATACCATTTTCCGTAGGCGTTACTGAGCGGCATCCCCTTGAGGTGATCGGAGCCCCTCGTTGAGGTGGCGTGGGAAAGCGCCGTCGCCCAACCCGTCCTTGGGTCTATCTCTATTCTGCCGCCCTTCACTTGGTGCGCAAACTTTTCCGTGCCTTTTCCGAATTTTCTGGCAGCAAGCCTGGTCCCCTCGGCAAGCAGATCACCGAATCCCTCTCGGTACACTATTTTGTTCAACATGGCCAGAGCCGCTTCCTGATTTCCCCATTCGAGCTTTATCCCATCGGTGTCCTTTTCCGAAATCAACCCGCGTTCCCAGAGCTCCATTGCCCAAGCAATTGCATACGCCGGCCCGTCGCAATCTATCCCCAACCTGTTGGTCTCAACTGCCCACTTCAGCACAAAATTCAAATCAAATATGCCCATCATGTAGCCGTCGATCATCTGGTTGTACTCATAACCCTCGCCAACGACGTCCTTGAAAGGACCGGCCAGCCCGCGCAAGACATGGCCACAATGCATCTGGCAGTTAAAGCAGCCCTTCCACCTCACGATGTGTTTGGCGAAGGCCTCATGATCCACCTTGGGAAACTCAGACGCCGGCACCCGTGGAAGGTTGAAGTTCTTGGTGGGGTTTGATTTCTGTTTCTCATTTCTCAGCCAAGTCAGCCACGGTTTCCCGTAATAGCTGTACCACTTGTATTTCGCCGAGCCCTTCATCATCTCGACGCATTTTTGGAACAGATCCTCAATTTTATCCGGGTGGGCTACCTGAACCCCCTTGGTGCCGCGAACGGCGATGGCCTTGAGCTTTTTTGAGCCCATCACGGCACCGACGCCGCCCCATCCCGCGGCCCTGGCTCGATCATTCATGATGGCCGCGTCCCGAACCAAGTTTTCACCGGCGGGACCGATCAAAGCTATCTTGATATCGGGGTCGCCAATCTCCTCCTTCAGGATGTCGTCAGATTGGAAGACATCTTTTCCCCATATTTTACTCGCATCCCTCAGCTCAACCTTGTCATCATCTATCCAGAGATAAACTGGATTGGTGGCCCTGCCCTGAAAGATGATGTGGTCATAACCGGCAAACTTTAACTCCGGGCCGAAATGGCCGCCGGAGTTGCTATCAGCAAAGGCAAAGGTGAACGCCCCCTTGGCAGTGACGGTGTACCTAGCGCTGGTAGGAATCATGGTTCCGGTGAGTGGCCCGGTTCCAAAGATCAGCCGATTTTCCGGGTCAAACGGGTCGATCTCAGGTCCCACTTCATCGTACAAAATTTTGGCATTTATTCCGGCGCCGCCCAAGAAATTCATGGCAAGTTCTTTAGGCAGCGGCTGCTTCACTATCTTCTCCCGGGTTAAGTCAACTCTGATAATGGTTCCCGCCCAACCAAAAATTTTTTCCTTTTCCATGATCCCATCACCCTCAGGGTTTTTCCAACACCTTCTTTTCCAACCTGTTTCTCATCAGAATTCTGGGACCCACATCTTGGCGGGTGAAGAAAACTGCGCCCGTGGGACAAACCATCGCACATCTTGGATTTCCGCCGCAAAGATCACATTTAGTTACCTTGTTGGTCTTGGGATCCACGATGATTATCGAGAAGGGGCAAGCCTCGACGCAGGCCCGGCACCCTATGCAGATATCCTGGTTGATCACCACAGCGCCTGTGTCCTTGTTTCTGCTGATGGCACCAACGGGGCAGGCCTCCAAACAGGGGGCCTTTCCACAGTGCCTGCAGACAACAGGCACGTCCCTAAGCTTGTTCTCCAGCTTTATGATCCTGAGAAGAGCACGCGCAGGGTTTTTCTCCTTGTAATGGTAAAAGGCGCAGGCTAGTTCGCAGGTTCGGCAGCCCGTGCATTTCCTCTCATCGGTGAAGAGCATCATTCTCTTTTCCTTGATTTCATCTTCGCTCATAGTGGGTGGGTCAGCTTGCGTCTTAATAAGTTTTTCTAAAAACAGGGTGAAGTTATCCTGCACGGTAAGCAAATTGCCTAGTTTACGTAGGCAATTACCGATTAAGACAGCATTGCGCTTCAAACTTCGGGCAAAAACAGAGGCACGCTAAAAATTTAACTATTGTTTCAACCGCCTGCAAGCGGGGGGTAAATAACAATAACGTCTCCATTTTGCAGCGGTCTGTCCAAATCCTCAGGCAGGCGCACCGTTTTTCCGTTCAAGGAAACAAAAACCCAGTCGAGCAGATTGTTCGTCTTAGGATCAAACATCTCATTTTTTAAATTTTCCCCGAAATTTTTGACCAGGGCCTCAAACAAACCCCTGATGTTTTTCACCCCGGAGACTTCTGTCTCACTTACCCCTGCCGCATCACGAAAGGCTCCGATAAACTTCACTTTAACCTTCATACGGTGTTTACCTTGGAACAATTGGGCTATAAAATTTTTCTAAACGAAATGAGAAAAAGAAGCTACCCGTAGAGCATCGCCACAATGACGATGAAAGTAAAAATCAAAACGCCAGCGGCTATCAGGATTTCACTTTGCGTCGTTTTTGCTTTCGCCAAGTGGATTTTCCTTACGCTTTTTCTAGCGATCATGGCCAGCAGGGCAAAAATACCGGCAAGGCTCTGCGCCGCATAGCTGAACCACCAAGGAGCTGCCGAATAAGCCTCTTCAGTTATCGTCCCGGCCCAAAAACCGGCATCGAAACCCAAACAGACGACAATGCTGGCAACAACAAAAAATGCTCCGATAAAAGCCAAGGGATGATAATCGCCCAGCTCCAAGTAGGACATCCCAATCGCCAAGAAAGATGTGTAATAAACAATCGACACCAGAGAGTATTTCCAGTCATTGGCCCCGGTTATGATAAACGAAAGCGCAAACATCACTATGACTAAAAATGAAATTCCTAAGAACAGCCCACCAACCATCCTTTTATCCGGGCCTGCGCTTTTTCCCGTGAGCTCTCCACCAAGTCTGCTGAATATTAAAATGGCTCCGGCCATCATCAGCGGATCAGAAACATACATCAAATCCCAAGACACGCCGGGAAAATTCAGAGAAGCCTCAACCAGCTTTCCGACTACCAGTATGATTATACCTAAGGTGAAAATCAGGTTCTTCCATCCTGACCACCACCTGAGAACAAAGGGCAACGGAATTAAAATGCAGCTCAGCGCAAGTGAGAGCAACAGTACCGGATCCATGTATTCACTAGGTCGACGTTTACGCCGCAGTATATATATCTTCCGCCGGGTTACGCATTGAAAGCAATGGTTCATGAAAACTCAAATATTCGGATTGGAAATCACTGCAGCGGTTTTCGCAGATCCGAATTTATACCTAGCACCTGATTTGGAGGAAACACCGCTAAGACAGAATTCTCCCATTCGGGAAATTTTACGACCCACAAATTTTTATGAAAGTCAGCTTATGAGGTCGTGGGGAGAAAATGGAAAAACTGAATGAAATTTTATCAGAAATAGATGAAAGAAAGGAGGAGCTTTTGAAATTTGCCCTGAAACTGATCTCATTCAAAACACCGAACCCCCCGGCCAAGAACACCCTGCCGGCGCAAAAATGGCTGGCCGCAGAAATGGAAAAAATTGGCATGGATGTTGAAATGGTGGATGTTTATCCTGGAGAACCAGACGTGGTCGGAATTCTCAGGGGAAAAGGTAAGGGAAAGACACTGGCCTTCAATGGCCACATAGATGTCGCCGAGGTTAAGGAGGATGAGAAATGGGACTTTGAACCCTTCAAGGGCTTTTACGATGAAAAATACCTCTACGGCCGCGGCGCAACTGATATGAAAGGTGGCCTGGCCTCGGCCTTCTTTGCCTTAAAAGTAATCGCCGAGAGTGGCATGGAGCTGAAACACAACGTGATGATGCAGTCGGTGATCGGTGAGGAGGCCGGAGAACCGGGAACTAAAAGGCTTCTCGAAAAGGGATACAAGTGCGACTTCGCGATAATACCGGAGCCCAACTCCCTAGAGGTTCAGGGACAGGGTGGTGTAATAACCTTCTGGATAAAGATAAAGAGCCCTGAGGTTTACCACGACGCTGTCAGACACAAGATGATACATGCAGGCGGTGGGGTGGCGGCCGCAAACACCATAGAAAAAATGTGCAAGATAATCGAGGGGATGCAGGAGCTGGAAAGATACTGGGGTGTCATGAAGAGATACCCCAAGATGTCACCGGGAGCCAACACCATCAACCCATCAGTAATTGAAGGCGGGAGGAATCCGATATTCATCCCGGATGAATGCAGAATATGGTACACCGCCCACTTTTTGCCCAACGAAGACGTCGACGACATCAAGAAGGAAATCACCCAGCATGTGATGAATGTGGCCAAAGCAGACCTGTGGCTGAAAAACCACCCGCCGGAGATAACTTGGGGCGGAGAATCATTGGTCAGAGAAAAGGGGGAAATTTTTCCCTCCGCCCACATTGATGAAAACAACCCATATGTGAGACTTCTCCTGCAAACTAGGGAAAGGGTACTGGGTAAAAAGCCAGAAGTATCAATCTGGCCCTCGGTATCAGACGCCGGGTGGTTCTCAAAGTTCGGGATACCTTCTGCCATCTGCGGCCCGGGTAAAATCGAAGAGGCCCACATTATCAATGAAAAGGTGAGCATTAAAGAGCTGCTAGACGCGGCCAAGCTCTACGCGGCCTACATACTGAACTTCAACGAAAAATCGTGGTAAAGGATGAAGAAAATTTTCCAGATAAAGAATATGCCCCCGGCAGTCGGTTATTCGCGAGCGATTAGGGCCGGAAAATTTCTCTTCATCTGCGCTCAAGTTCCTGAAAATGAAAAGGGGGAAACTGTGGGGGAGGGAAACTTTGAGGTGCAAGCGAAGCAAGTTTTCGAGAACCTGAAAAAAGTGGTGACACAGTCCGGTGGAAATCTGAAAAATATAGTTGAGATAACCGCTTTTCTAACGGACATGAACAACGTGGATAAGTTCAGAGAGGTGCGGAGAAAATATTTTGAGGATTACTGGCCCGTCTGTACGATTGTGGAAGTGAGCAGACTTATTTCTGAAAAATGGATGATCGCCGTGAAAGCGATCGCATACTTTGAATGACCGCGTGTCTCTGGAAAAGACTTAAGTAAAATCATCAGCAACGATGGATGAGGCATAGCGATGTTTGAATTCAGGATCGTGCCCAAGATAATTTTCGGCGCGGGGTGCGCTGAAAAAACTGGTGATGAGATAAAAAGACTGGGTGGAAACAAAGTTCTCATCGTCACGGACAAGGGGTTGATGAAGACCGATCTGGTGAAAAAGGTAACTTCGTCTTTCAAGGAAATCGAATTCACCATCTTTGATGGTGTTGATCCAAATCCGAAGGACTCCAACGTTGAGGAAGGCTTGAGGATCTTAAAAGAAAAAAATTGTGACCTGATCTTGGGGCTCGGCGGCGGGAGCCCGATGGACGTAGCCAAAATTATCGCCGCGATGGCAACCAACCCAGGCGACCTCTGGGACTATCAGGGCCTTGAAAAGTTCAGGTATCCACCGCTGCCCTTAGTCCTGATCCCGACCACCGCCGGCACCGGAAGTGAGGTGAGCCGGGCAGCCATGATAACCAGCAGCAGCAGAAAAAGAAAAACACTTTTTTTGAGCTGGCATCTTACCGCAAGGACGGCAATTTTGGATCCACTGCTGACCCTTAGATTACCACCAAAAATCACCATATGGTCGGGGATGGATGCTCTTTCCCACGCCATCGAGTCCTATCTCTCCAACATGGCAAACCCATTAACCGACGCGTTCGCAGAAAAGGCGATAAAGCTGATAGCCGATAACATTGAAAAAGCGGTGAAAAACGGGAATGATGTGGAAACCAGATCCAACATGCTGCTGGGTAGCCTGCTGGCCGGAATAGCCACCGCAAACGCCAGGCTGGGAAACGTTCACGGGCTGGCTCACGCCATAGGGGGGCAATATGATCTGCCACACGGGCTGCTCTGCGGTGCACTGCTTCCAATTGTGATGAAATATAACCTGGAATATTGTGTGGAGAAACTCAAAAATATCGCCGCAATTTTGGATGAAAATGCGAGAAAACTTTCATCGAGGGAAGGTGCTGAAAAAGCCGTAGAGCTGGTCAGCGACCTGTGTCAAAGGCTGGGGCTGCCGCTAAAGCTTGAAGAAATTGGATTGAAAGATGAAGATATACCTGACCTGGTGGAAAAAACTGATATAATCCCATCTAACCCTCGACCCACAACTAAGGAAGACCTGTTCGTGCTTTACCGGATGGCCATCTCTGGCTCCGTTTAAAAGGGCAGAGGCTTGATGTATTTCTTTCTCCTCTCCAGGAGGTCGGCCGCCAGCTCCGCATGTTTCCGAATGATCTCGCCCAGATCCACCTTGGTCAGCTTTCCGCCCGCGACGACAACCTCCCCGTCAACCAGCACCGTGTCCACCGAGTTGCCCAGCGAGGAATAGACCAAGTTCTGGCAGATGTTCGAGTACTCGCCGAAGTGGACGGGCCTCATGTTGGGGACATTCAGGTCCAGCAGGATGATGTCGGCCTTCTTCCCGACCTCCAGGGAGCCGATCTCCCTCTCCATCCCCAGCGCCCGGGCGCCGTTCAGCGTCGCCATCTCCAGCACCTTCATCGCCGGCATCTTGGAGGCGTCGGTGAACCTCGATTTCTGGGCCAGGGAGGCGAACTTCATCGTCTCAAACATGTTGAAAGTGTCGTTACAGGCTGAATCATCCGTCCCCAGCCCCACGTTGACGCCGAGATCCATCAGCTCGGGGACCTTGGCGAGGCCGTTGCCGAGCTTGGCGTTGGAAACCGGGTTATGCGAGATGTGGGTGCCGGTCTCGGCGTAGAGCCTCATCTCCCGCTCCGAAAGCCAGACGCAGTGGGCCGCGACGACATCGGGGCCCATGACGCCGAACTCGTAGGCACGCTCCGTTGGCCTCTTACCATACTTCTCCAAACAGATGTCCACTTCTCCCTTGGACTCATTGAGGTGAATGTGGATGCCAGTTTTATACTTCGTGGCAAGTTCTCTGGTCCTTTGCAGAAATTCATCAGAACACAGCGGAAGCCATTCCACGCCAAGCCAGACCTTCACTCTTCCGCTCGGCGAATCTATTTCCCTTATTGCCCTCTCGTTGTCATCCAGACTCTCCAGTCCCTCAACCAAATCGGCAGTGGTGCTGGAAAGAACAGACTTAATTCCTATCTTCTCAGCAGCCTTGGCACAGCTTTGAAGCTTGATGTACATGTCGTTGACGATGGTGGTCCCGCTGAGCAGAGCTTCAGCATAAGCGAGAAGAGCGGTGTAGTAAACATCCTCGTGGGTCATGGCTTTCAGCATGGGGTAATAAAGGTCGTCGAGCCACTCCTCCAGACCCATATGTTCTCCAACGCTGCGAGACATGTTGTCGGAATGAAAGTGCAGGTTGACCAGGCCGGGCATCACCACCTTGTCCTTGGCGCTGATCACGACATCGGGCTTGTGCCTTCTTTTCACCTCGCTGGAATCACCGATGTCAACTATCCTGTCGCCCTCCACGAGGACCGAGGCGTTTCTGAGGATCTCGCGCTTGGGATTCATGGTGACAACAATCCCGTTGTCAATCAAAATTTTCTCGGCCATTCTTCCACCACACAAATAATTTAGAGACCAAAGGATGATTTAGGTTTTCCGTCCTTGGTCCAGCCTTGCAATTCATAGTATTTGTCCAGCATCAGGTTAAACTTTTCAGGGTCTATGCTCTTGCCTCTGGCCGGGCCTTCTCCCTCAAGCGGCCTAGTCATTATCTTCGGGAGGTAATCGTCCTTGCGATCAAATCCATGTCTTACATTAAACTCCCTGACCATGCTCCAGACCTTGGCCCCCAGAGATTTCAGCTGCTCTCTGGTGAAATTGTAACCAAGGGCCCTTAACCACTCACTACCAAGATCTTCAAGATAAACCGGGCTGGCAAAGTCGCAGATGGCCAAACACCAGAGGGCCGAGTTGTTGTCATGATCCTCCTTGACAAACCTTGGAGCCTTTTCATAGTCGTAAGGCGCATCTCCCCAGAAAGTCGTTGGACCCACCGCCCAAGATCTCTTGTGACAGGCCCCACGATCACTTGTCGCGTAGGCGAGGGCCATCGCCACGCTGCCACGAGGATCATAACCCGGATAGCCCATCCCCTTGCACTCGGCGATGAAATCTTCGCCTCCAAAAACTGAGGCTGCTTTTTTCAACCCATCGGCCAAAGTGTTTCCGAGACGACCATCCCGGTGAGCGATGGCCTCAATAACCTGAATGCACTTCTCCACATCACCAAATTTTATATCGAAGATTTTGATCCCCTCCTCATTACACCGCATCAGCCAGCCGATGATATTTCCGACCTCAATGGTGTCTATGCCGTATTCCCCGCAAAGTGAATCAAGCTTGGATATGGCGCTTAGGTCGTCGATGCCACAATTGGGCCCCAGCATCGCAATCGTCTCATATTCGGGCCCCTTCCTCGTTTCGATCTCGAATTTGCCCTTCAATTTCAACGCGTAACCGCAGGCCAGCGGGCAGAAGTAACAAGTCTTTCTTTCCTTAACACTCTCTTTAACTTTTTCCGGACCGATGCTGTCGTAGCCAAAAAACCTGCCCATTCTCCATCCCAGCGAGGGTAGTAGCCCAGCACTTTGAGAGGAAAAGGTGGTCCCCGCCGTGCCGATCTGAATCGCCCACTGAGTCCCAGGATTTTCCCTCAGTTTTTTCACATACGCGGCCGCCAAGTCCCTAATTTCCTTGGGTAAAGCTGGCGGATCACTTTTGACGACAACACACTTGAGATTCTTTGATCCCATGACGGCTCCGGCACCACCCCTGCCGGCGTGGTGAGTCCCCCGATCGGAAGAGATGGTGGCGTACCTCACCATTTTCTCACCCCCCACGCCGATCCCCGCGATTTCCGCACCATCGCCAAATTTCTGGTATAGTTCGAAAACGCTCTTTCCTCTCAACTCTGGGGCCGGCACCAACTCAGCATTGCCGTGGTCCACTGAAAGATAACACATCTCCTCGGCCTTTCCCTCAAAAATTATCGCCACGTGCCCGGGAAGCCCAAACCTCAACTTGGCCGGGAACATTCCTCCAGAATAGGAGTCCAAGAAAGTCCCGGTCAGAGGAGATTTTGTGCTCACCACTAGCCTGGATGTGGTCGGAGCCAGCCCGGTCAAAGGACCCCAGCTGAAAATCAACCTGTTTTCTGGAGAAAGTGGATCTATTTCTGGTTTCACTTCTTTCAGCATGTAAAAAGCAGCGACCCCCTTCCCCCCTATAAGCTCCTTCGCTCCTCTTTCAAGCGGCTCGGATTTCACCGAACCGCTGGTCAAATCAACGCGCAAAATTTTATCCAGCTTAAAATTTTCTGTTATCTTTTCACCCATCATACTTCCAAAAAAGAGTATTAATATCATTCGCTTTCAGAAGATCAACGGTGAATAAAATAGTGGCAATGAATTAAATTACAAAAGGTTTCAGCTCATGCTTTCATCTTCTTCGCTGCCTCAAGGATGGCCTTCACTATTTTTACATACCCGGTGCACCTGCAAAGGTTGCCGTCAATCGCGCGCCTTACCTCCTCCTCGGTTGGATTTGGGTTCTTCTCCAGAAGGGCCTTGGCCGTCAAAATCATTCCTGGAGTACAATAGCCACACTGGATCGCCCCTGCCTCGATAAATGCTTCCTGAATCGGGTGCAGTTTACCTTTATCGGCAATCCCCTCAATAGTAACTATCTTCCTACCATCGGCTGAAGCCGCTAGGACCAGACAGGACGTCATTGGCTTTCCGTCAATTAGCACGGTGCAGGCCCCGCATTCCCCCGTCCCGCAGCCGTATTTCACTCCAGTCAAGCCAAGCTGGTCCCGGAGAACGTGAAGCAGTGTCCAGTGGGGTTTCACCTCAACAACATAGTCCCTGCCGTTCACGTTCAGAGTGACGCGTATCATCTTCTGCCCCTTTCCCACCATCTCAGGCCCCTCCAAACCTCTCCATTAAGTTCAAAAGAGCGCGCTTCGTCAAAACCTCGGCAACCGACCTGCGGTATTCGGCCGGGGCTCTGACATCGCTTATCGGCTTAGTCTCCTCCGCGGCTTTCCGGGCCACATCAACCATTATCTGGGAAATTTCCTTTAGTCCTTTGCCCTCAAGCATTCTCTCTGCCGCCTTGGCCCTGATCGGCGTCGGTGCAACTGCGCCGAGGACTATTCTGGCGGCTTTACAGAGGCCATCGTCAACCGTCAGGCGAACTGCAACGTTGACCTGGGCAATATCCTCGCTCGTGCGGCCTTTTTTGAGAAAAACTGCTTTAGTATTGGCGGGGGCTCTGGGGACGAATATTTCCGCAAGCAGCTCTCCCCTTTTCAAGACCGACTTTTTAGGGCCTACAAAGAAGTCTTCCAAAAGCACCCTCCTCTTCCCCCTGGGGCCAATTATCCTCGCCTCGGCGTCGAGCGCTATCAGCGACGGGGGCATGTCAGCAGATGGCGCGGCGTTACAGATGTTTCCTCCGATGGTAGCGAAGTTCTTCGTCAGCGGTGTGCCCATGTCCCACGTTGACCTAGCAATCACATCATAGGGTTCCTCCCTGAGTTCCGGTGAAGCCGCGATATCGTTCAGGGTAGCCAGGGCACCTATCCTCACGCCCCGCGCCCCCTTTTTGATGTAGTTCAGCGGCAGGCGGGAAATATCAACTATGTATTCCACGTGTGGAGGTTTCGCCACCAGAAGGTCGGTGCCGCCAGCCAAAATTGCTGCGGCCCCGCCAAATCTCTTGAGAAGACTGACAGCCTCCCCGACGGTCGCGACCCGGAAATATTCCTTCGGCCGGAATAAAGGCATTTTATCGTTGAGCACTTTTCTCAAAAGTTAAAAAATCTTTCTGCGGACAATTAATATTCTCGAAAAAAACATTAATCTTTGATCGCGAATGACGAAGGATATCGACCTTCTCATCAAAAATGCCCGATTGATCGATAAAGAAAATACAGTGGATATAGCGATTAAGGGGGAGACGATAATCCTGGTCGGCGAGGAAATAAACCTGCCAGCAAAAAAAGAACTGGACGCCGCGGGAAGATTAACCATCCCGGGATTCATTGATGCCCACATGCACCTGGATCATGCCTGCCTCGGCGGGGATGCGAAATGGATCCCACGCACCCACGAAGAATCGGAAAAAGTTATCAGAAGTGGAAGAAAAGCCATCGACGCTGAAGGTGTCAAAGAAACGGCAAAAAATGCAGCGAAAATGGTTTTGAAAAACGGGACCACTGCTGTGAGGACGCACGTTAACGTCGACCGGCTCTTTGGGCTGAGGGAATTGAAGGCCATGCTGGAAGTTAAAAGGGAATGCGCGGGGTGGATGGATATGCAGCTGGTGGCCTTTCCCTCCCGGGAGGCTCTAACGCAATCCGGGGAAAGCGAACGGTTGCTCAGGCAAGCCATGGAGCTGGGAGCAGAAGTTGTCGGCGGCCTGCCCAACGTCGACCCCGATCCTGAGGGTTATCTGGATATCATTTTTGATGTGGCAAAAAAATACGGCGCCAAGATTGACCTTCACGTTGATGAAACAAATAACCCTCAAAGTCGGGTTTTGGAGCTCTTCGCCGAAAAAACCATGGAGAACGGCTATGAAGGCAAGGTGGTGGCGAGCCACTGCAGCGCGTTGTCCGCTTATGATGAAGAATACGCAAGGAGAGTTATAGCCAAGGTCCGGGAGGCTGAAATGAGCATCATCGCCAACCCCTTCACCAATATCTACATCCTGGACCGAAACGGAAAACCAAACGGGATCACCCGGGTGAAGGAGCTGCTCGACGCTGGCGTAAATGTGGTCTATGCCACAGACAACTTCAACGACGGCTATAATCCCCTGGGCAACGGGGACATGCTACTGGCAGCTCTTTTCTTGGCCTACCAGAAAAAGCTTGACGGCAAGCGTGTTTTTTCAACGCTGTTAAAAATGGGAACCACGGCGGCGGCGAGGGCTACGGGAATAATTGAAAACCATGGAATTAAGGAGGGTGGGAAAGCAGACCTCGTGATACTCGATGCTGAAGCTGCGTGGGAAGCCGTTGTATTTCAGGCAAAAAGGGTTCACGTGATCAAAAATGGAAAAATTGTTGTGAGCAACGGCAATTTGATAATTTGAAAAAAATCGTGATTTCAGAGCCAGCCCCTAGCTTCCATTGTTTCAACAATCCTGGTTGCGGCCAACGCCAAAGCTGATTTTCTCAAACTCACACCCTTTCTTACTGAAAATTGCAGCGTCTCCTCGAATGCCTCCAGCAGTGTTTCTTTTATTGTGGCAAAAGTCTCTTCCTTTTTAGTCTTGCTTCCAGACTTGCCCTTCCGCCATTCATCATAGCTGGCAACCACGCCGCCAGCATTGGCGAGGAAATCGGGGACCACTATTTTCCTGTTTTTAAGCAGTATCTCATCCGCATCCTTGGTAACCGGGGCATTAGCGCCTTCGACTATCAAATCAGCTTTGATGTTTCCTGCATTCTCCTTTGTTATGACATTCCCTACCGCTGCCGGCACCAGCAGGTCGACATCCAACTCCAGCAGCTTCTCGTTGGTTATGCGGCTGCCGCCGAAGCCGCACACGGTGCCATTTTCCCGGGAATATTTCTTGAGCTCCTCAATATCGATGCCGTCTTTACAAAAAGTTCCCCCTTGAACATCTGACACCGCAACTATCTTGGCGCCCATCTTCGAGAGAAATTCACAGGTCCATGAGCCAACATTACCGAAACCCTGCACCGCCACGGTAACGTCGGAGATGTCCTTTTTCAAAAACTCCTGAACGGCACGCTCCGAGATCACCGAAACTCCATAACCCGTTGCTTCCTTCCTGCCGGGCAGGCCACCGATGCCTATCGGCTTCCCCGTCACCGACTCCCTGATGTGGGTCTCCCCAAAAATTACCGCCATCTCCCTGGGCCCCGTCCCCAAGTCTGGAGCCGGGACGTAGTTTCCCGACAACAGTTCATTCCTGAGCTCATGCGCATAGCCCTCCATGATGATCTGCTTTGTCTCCGGCGGTAGGTTGCTGTCAGCAGCTATGCCCGACTTCGCCCCCCCGAAAGGAAGATCCATCAGCGCATTTTTATAACTCATTATCTCCGCCAGCTGGGCGACCTCTTCAAGGGTGACATCTTTGGACATCCTTACGCCACCTTTGCCCGGTGGCCCGCGTGCGGCGCTGTGGTAGACCAAATAAACATAGATGAAACCCTTGACTCCGGGGATGTGCCTCCTGATTCTGCACCTGATAATCCTGTCCGGCTCGCTCAACAACTTGTAGGCTTTTTCAGGCATTCCCACGAGCTTGACTATTTCTTCATCCAGCAGCATCAAAATACCTCCCCATCCATCAAACGGGACGCAGCTGCTACTTTTATAGCTTCCTCCGGATCCTTGAGGAGATGCCCGGTGGCAACGCAGACCACGCAGTCATCCCTGGCAATCTCCCCGCGCCGCGCCAGCTTTTTGAGGCCGGCAACTGTGGCGGCGCTGGCGGGCTCAACGCCTATGCCCTCCAATCTCGCCAGCAGTTTTTGAGCTTTGATGATTTCGGCGTCGGAAACCGACTCCGCCGTCCCTCCCGAGCTTCTTATGGCCCTGATGGCTTTAGGGCCATTGACGGGGTTACCTATCCTGATGGCCGTCGCTATTGTCTCCGGCTTTTCAACTGGCTCAAAGGTGTCCAGCCCTCGCTTTATTGCCTTCACTATGGGGCTTGCACCCTTCGCCTGAATTCCAACCATTTCAGGGACTTCTTTGGTGACCCCCACCGCCTTGAACTCGAAAAATCCCTTGTAGATCGCCCAGATGTTGGCGCAGTTTCCCATCGGAACCACCACCTTATCCGGAACCCGCCACCCCAACTGCTCGGCTATCTCAAAACCTATGGACTTCTGCCCCTGGAGCCGGAAGGGATTCAAGGAATTCAGCAGGTAAATATCACCCCTTTTCTCACACAGTTGCCTCACCGCCGCCAGCGCCTCATCAAAATTTCCCTCAATGGCCAGCACCTTGGCGCCATAGATCAACGCCTGCACAAGCTTGCCCAGCGCCACCTTACCCTTTGGAAGAACAACGACACAACGCAGACCCGCCCTTGCTGCATAGGCCGCCAGAGAGGCCGAGGTGTTACCCGTTGAAGCACAGGCCACGCTTCTGACGCCAAGTTCAAGGGCCCTGGTAACACCGACCGTCATACCCCGGTCTTTGAAGGATCCGGTTGGGTTGCTGCCCTCAAACTTCACATAGAGTTCTTCGATACCGATCTCCTTACTCAGGCGATCGCAACGAATGAGCGGCGTCCCGCCCTCGCCCAAGCTTACTATCTTTGAATCATCAAAGATCGGAAGAAAGTCGCGATATTTCCAAACCCGCGGCGGCTCCGGACCAAGGCCTCTGTCCCCCAGCTTTTTTTTAATGGCCTCCAGATCCAGTTCAACTTCTAAGAGCCCCCCGCACTCAGGACACGTGTAGAACCTGGAACCAACGTCAAACTTGCGGCCACATTCTATGCATTCCAGCCACAAAACTAACCACCAAGAGTGCGGTGAATATCGATGAGATCCCCTAGCAGAGAACTGGAAGTTTCCTTAGGCCCAGCCCCAAAGCCGGTAATTGATATTTCCCCCGCCAAGTCCAACTTGAAGGTTACTGCATTCAAAGTCCCCCCGACCGCAAGCGGGTGGCCCTGCGGCACCAGCTTAGGGCCGACCTCAAGACGATCACGCCTAGCGATCCCAACCAGCTTTATCATTTGCCCCGCCTCATGCGCCAACCGAGTGGCCTCCGGGGTGATCCTCCTGATGCCAACAACTTTCACGTCAGAAAGCTTGGCATTGATTCCTAAAACGGAATTGGCCAAGATCGTCACTTTACATGCTGTGTCTATTCCGTCTATGTCCAGCGTTGGATCCTTTTCAGCAAGCCCCAGTTCCTGTGCTTCCCTTATTATTATTTCCTGAGGCAATCCCTCAGCGCTCATCCGGGTGAGAATATAGTTGGTGGTGCCGTTAAGCACGCCACGGATCTCCGAAATTTCGTTGCCGCTCAGAAGCTTTTTGGCCAATCCAATCACGGGAACAGCGCCGCCGACCGAAGCTGAATATCTGAACTCCACCCCTTGTTTCTTAGCCAGCGCATCCAGCTCTTTGAAAGCGACCACCAACGGTCCCTTGTTCGAGGTTATAACGTGTTTTCCCGCCTGCATCGCGCGCTTTATATGGCTCAGCCCCGGCTCACCCGTGCGGATGTTCGTCGGTGTCAGCTCAAAGACTACATCGGCGCTGACCTCGTCGATTAAATCAAGCGCGAGCTTGCCGCGTTTTCCGCCAGGGTATCCCACGACCGTCCCTGAACCCTCAGCGATTTTCAAAAGTCGCGGCAGATCCAGTCCTTTCTCATCCACCGCCGCACCAAATTCATCAGCTACGGCGACAACCCTCGGAACCAGCCCGTGGGCCCTCTTGAGAAAATCGGCCTTTTCAACAAATGCCCGGCAAATTCCCCTGCCCAAGTTACCGAACCCGATGATAATTATCCTCATCAAATCGCCTCAACTGAAGTCACCAACAAAAGGCCTTTCTTTTCAGCTATGGTCTGCAACCTGGAAATGGCCAGCTGAGCTAGCTCCCTGTCATTGGCAGCTATCGTCATACGCGCCGAGGACTCGCGACCCATGCTGCCCACCGCAAGGTTAAGCTCTGAGACAGTTACGCCTTTAATGGCATTAAGCTGGTCTATGGTGTGTCTGATATCTGTGTGTACAATGTGGCCGACGAGAAGAACTGTGGTCAAGATCTCCCCCTCGCGCTCCCCTAGTTGCGTGACCCGAATTCCCGCCTCTTTTAGGGCTGCCAGTATCCTTTTCAGCGTTGCCTGATCCCTCACCTCAAAAATCAGCATAACCGGCAGGCGCCCCAGCGGCGTCTTGCGCTCCCTTTGGTGCATGATGCTCTTGATGTTGCCGCCATACCGGGCGATCGGTTCCAGCCCCTTAAGGAGCTGCCCGGGAACATCCTCAAGCTCCATCACCATCTTCACGAGCATTCTTTACACCTCAATTTCGTAAAAACATCCTTGGCAGGGGTGATAACTGTTTCGAACGCCCATTTTTTAGACAATTAAACCTTTCATGCCATCGACTTCAGGATGTAAAAGTCTCACACCACTCGAATTTTTCTTGGAATGCTGACGATTACTTTACCCTTCTCAATTTTTATTTTAGCGGATCGCTTTTCCGTGGAAGTTGGCAGCGCCACCGTACAGAAATATTCCCGCTGAAGTTTTGGCGCTAGAGCATAGATCTCAACCGACTCTGGATAAAACTTTAGCCTAACATCCTCTTCGCTTTCCACTCCCTCGGCGCAGATTGTTATCATGACCTCATTAACATCTACTGAAACGTTATATTCTGGGATAATTCTCTCCTTTAATCGCCCCTCCGGCTTCTCCTTTTCTGGCTCCATCTTCACATACTCTCTTTGAGGTCTTGCCGGGACAACCTTTCCTTTTTCAAGCGGGACCTTTTCCCATTTTCCTGACGGACCGAAACGCCTCACCTCAATCTTGGGCGGCCCCCGACCGTTACTGCTTATCGAGATGCTGAAACCACCGCCAGTAACATAACCGCCTGGAGCCTTAATCACCCACTCCGGCGGCTTTCCAATCGTCTCCTTGGAGCGCAGCTCTTTCTCAATATCCTCAAAATCCTTGAAAAATCGCTTCATCATTCGCTTGAAAAACTCGTCAAACGGATCCGACATCTTTGCACCTGATATAGGATTTACTCCGAGCTTTATAATCTTTGGAAAAATGATGATATGAACCTAAAAAAAGAAAAACAAGCCTGCCGGTTCAGATGTCCTCTTGCCATTCATCCTCAGCCAAAGTGCACTCGCCGTCTGAATAAAAATCACATTCTTCACAGCACTCGTTGCGGTTTTCACAATCGTCGTAGAGGTAACAATTTTTACAACACTTGGGCACTTGCCTTCCTCCAGACTAATTCGGTCGATAAAAATAACTAAAACCACTTATTTAAACATTTCTCAGAAAAAATTTTGAGCTAAGTTAAAACAAAAAATGACTTAAACTGTCGGCGGCCGACCGTTCTTCGCGGCTCTGAATAATGGACCAGCAGGAGAATTCGAAAGCCCCGCGAGTTCGCGGCATGAGGATCCAAATGTGGAATCCACACTATCTCGCAAGACTGTGGTGGGGTTTAGCGGGCTACACTAAGTGATCCGCAACGAGCTGTACCGTCAGCAAATTCACCGGCGTCCGAGACCCGCACCTTAGCATGCAATGAAATTCAATATTAGAATACCGACGTTTCTGCTGCCATGGCCTCTGGAAGCCAAGGTCTAATCTGCCTGAGCAACTCATAGGACTCCCTGGAAGGCGGCGCCCAGACAACGCCGCGAGCATCTTCAGGACTGGCATGCCAAACGGTGAAGCCGTCAAGCCTTTTTGGATTAATCGTCACTGAAACTAAGCCGGTCTCCGGATTCAAGCTCATCGGCGCCAACAATAAGCCTCGCTTGACCCGAAGCTCAGAGAGGAGGCAGGTTTCTTTTCCTCTTTTGAGCTTTACTGGGGAAACAACGCCGTCGACTAAGACGTCGGCCTGATGGTCAACCAGATAGCTCACAATATAACTCGTCAGACCTTCCTGCATCTCCTGAAGGACCCCCACATCTCCGGCCCAAGCCTCAAAGGGAACTGTTTCAAGCGGGATGACCAAGTCAAAACCCAACCCTCCGGAGTATTTGACCCAGGGCTCCGAGACGCCCGCGGCTTCTAAGGCCTGTAAAACCCATGAGGTGGCTTCTTTGGCAAACTTCAGTCCGCTGCTCTCAGCGCGAATTGTCCACACCAAATCGATGCCAATGGGGTTGTTAAAGTCATCCAGGTAGTATCGCCAATAAGAGGCGTAAAACGCTGACGCTCCGGCGGCCAAAACGCGATCGATGTCCGTCGGTTCTTCAAAGCAGATCGGTGTTCGCTGGTTGGCGTCCAAATACCGCTGAAGGCTCTTGGTTTTTTGATTGTAAAATGCGCATTCACGAACGCCCCTGCTCCCACCGGTATTCGCGAAATCCAAAATGGCGCGTCTTACATCGAGGCGTTGATAGTACATCCGGCTTCCCCGATTGGGTGTCTGTCGTGTCGCTTCAAGCCGATTTTGGAGAGGGGGGTCGCCGAAAGTATTCCCTCCAGACCCCTTCATTTCCACTGGAGAAATAAAATTAATAATAAGGAAAAAAGTTATGTTACACTATGACAATAAATAATAACAAAAGCGAGTTCAATATGGGCTGGGTTGTCGGTTTCATCGAAAGTAAAGGCGTTTTCACGACAAATACCATAAAATTTTCACGAAAAACCAAATCGGGGCTAAAAAAATACCGATATCGCAACCCTGTTTTTTATCTCGTTAGTAGTGATCGATCTGCACTGGAAATCATAAGGGATCTGTTGGGCATGGGTAAAATAGATCGGCACGGCTTGGTTTTTCACCTTGGTATTCGGCGCAAGGACGAATGCCTCCGTTTGGTCGATTTTTTGGAGGGGAAACTTAGGTCGGTTCATCGCATCCAGCAATTTGCTGCATGGCGGGAAATGGTGCTGGAGTGGAAATCAAGGGCGCGGGGGGAAGGCGTTGAGTCGGGTTCTGAACTGGCCCCGGGCAGTTCATAAAGCTTTTTGTCATTGTCCCACCCATTTTGATGGGGGACAATGGCGGAGCGTTTTGATATCGTCATGCGCGGCGTTGAGGAAGTGGTCACCAGAGAAGAGCTCCTCCAGCTTCTCAGTGGGGAAAAGTTCACCGCCTACTGTGGTTACGAGCCCTCCGGCAAGGTCCACTTCGGCCATGCTCTCACCGTTTCAAAGCTCATTGACCTTCAAAAGGTGGGGGCGCAGGTCACCGTTCTGCTGGCCGATCTTCACGCATTTTTGAACCACAAGGGCACCTTGGGCGAAATTCAGAGAATAGCGGAGTACAACAAACACTGTTTTATTGCGTTGGGGCTGGATCCCCAGCGTACCAATTTTGTGCTTGGCTCAAGCTTTCAGTTAACTCCGGAATATGTGCTGGACGTGCTCAGGATGGCCACGAAAACGACGCTTCTTCGCGCGCGCCGCGCCATGACGGAGATAGCCCGCCAGACCAAGGATCCTGATGTTGCCCAGGCAATTTATCCGCTCATGCAGGCGGTTGACATAGCCCATCTTAAGGTCGACATAGCGGTTGGCGGGATAGATCAGCGCAAAGTTCACATGGTCGCACGGGAGAGGCTGCCTGAACTCGGCTATAAAAAGCCAGTATGCCTGCACGTTCCACTTCTTCACGGCTTGGATGGAGAAGTGAAGATGTCATCCAGCAGGGGGAATTTCATTGCCGTCGATGATGAGCCCTCCGTTATCAGAGAAAAGGTGATGAAGGCCTTCTGTCCGCCGAAAGTTGTGAAGGACAATCCAGTGGTTGAGTATGTGGAGTATTTCGTTTTGCCGGCGCTTGGGCGCTTCAGCATCCCCCGTCCGGAGAAATATGGTGGGCCGTTGGAAATAACAGACGCCACGGAATTCAAAAAAATTTATGCCTCTGGCAAGCTTCATCCAGCGGATCTGAAAGCAGCCTTGGCGGAGGCCGTTGTGGAGTTATTGTCCCCGGTACGGGAATACTTCAAAAAACATCCCGAGGCCAAGCTGGAGCAGCCGGGTTAGGTCTTGCGGGGATTGGGTTTTATTTTTCGTTTATGGAACTTGCCGATCCTTTAGGCTGGTTTTTGGTCTTTTTAAGCAAAATGCCGTTAAATAATTTCAGGGGGCAGGTGTTTGCGTTTTAAGCCGCGTTCGATATCGATAACCTCGGGGAAAGGAGGAACCGGAAAAACCACGGTGACGGCCAATCTTGGTGTAGCTCTGGGGGCACTGGGCAAGGACACCACGATTTTGGATGGTGACCTTGCCATGGCTAACCTGGCGATTGTTTTGGGAATGCACAAGTGTGAGCTTTCGCTTTTGGACGTGTTAACCGGTGAGGCGGATATCAAAGATGTCATTTACAGGAATTACGGGATAAAAGTGGTGCCAATGGGATTTCGTTTTGAGGACGCCCACGAAGTTCTTTCAAAGGTGAAGCGTGAGAGGGTTGAGGAGGTTGTGAAAGAGCTGTTAAAACAGACGGAGTTCCTCCTTATCGACGGGGCTGCGGGAATTCAGGATGCCACAATAATTTCCATCGCCGCCGCTCGGGAAATGATACCCGTCTGCAATCCCACTTATACGAGTCTGGTCGATGCTTACAAGATCGTGAGGCTGGCCAACGTTCTCGGTTCGTGGACTCGTGGCGTTGTGGTGAACCGCTCCGGAAAGGCAGCCGATCTTTCTACAAGCGAGGTGGAGGCATTCATGAGCCGTGCGCTGGGAACCATGCCCATTTTATCCGAGATTCCGGAGGACCCCAAGGTGCAGGAAGCGGAGCGGGAAGGGGTCCCCGTTGTGGTTTATGAGCCCGATTGTGAAGCTTCTCTAGCGATAGGAAATTTGGCGAAGCTCGTGGCGGGGGAAGCCAACCTGCCATATGCACCTTATGAGGAACGCGCGGTAGCTGAGACCACCGCCAGGCTGATTCGGGCACTGACCGGTCGCAATATTTAGCAGCCAGCCCTCAGTGAACTAGGTTCGTGAGGATTAAGGCGGCGACTAGAAAGACCACTGTCGCAATTAAGAAACCAGCAGCGATGCCAACCTTCGGCAGGGAGAGATAAAGCGAGATGGCAAAGAAGACGTTGGAGATCATTGCCAAAACAACTCCACGTGTCATCTCGGTTGCAGAGTCAAGTCCGCGGTGCAGATATTCGAGAAAAATTACTGCTCCCGTCCTGATGGGGGCTCCAGCCAGAATGCCCCCTGCTGTTGGTCCCAGAAGTGAAGCCACGAGTAGTGCTCCAGCCACCAAGATTCCCCCCACGATGAAGTCGAAAAATATGTATCTTGTGTTCAACTTCATTTTCAGACCTCCAGATAATCTTCAACACCGAGGTTTAAGCCTCCTCCTGAGGACTTTTGCCCAGTATTTTTATTTTCATCAGGCGCCTTCAGTATTGTGGTTAAGCTTTCCATCATAGTTCCAACGTACAACGAGGCGGAAAATTTAGCGGAGCTGGTCAGAGGCATTTTTAGCGCCCTTCAGGGGTCTGATTTTGAATTGATTGTGGTGGACGACAATAGTCCTGATGGGACGGGAAAACTGGCCGATGAACTGGCGTCGCAGCACAAAAATATGGCCGTTGTCCACAGACCCGGAAAGCTTGGCCTAGGAACGGCGATACTCGATGGCTTGAATGTTGCCCGCGGAGAAATTATTGGGGTGATGGATGCAGACCTGCAGCACCCGCCGGAAGTCTTGAGACTCATGCTGGAGAGGGCTGAGGAGGGCGCCGACATTGTCGTGGCGTCGCGATACGTTGAAGGGGGAAGTGTCGAGGGTTGGTCGCTGTTGAGAAGAATCATTTCCCGGGGGGCGCTCTGGCTCTCCCACCTCTTTTTACCCCAGACAAAAAATGTGAAGGACACTCTCTCAGGATGTTTTCTTTTCAAGAGGGATGTGATAAGGGGGGCTTCAATCGATGTCAAGGATTTCAAGTTGCTCCTTGAAATTCTGGTTAAAGGGAGGTATGAAAAAGTTGTCGAGGTTCCTTATACCTTCAGGTCCAGAGCCGCGGGTAAGAGCAAACTAGGTTCTAGACAGATATTCAGCTACGTGAAGCAGCTGCTCAGGTTATCCGAATACAGGATCCTGAAGTTCATGGCCGTTGGGGCCTCGGGGCTGGTCGTTAACAATGGAATTCTGTGGCTTCTGGTTTCTTCGTTTGGTTTATTCCCGCTTTTAGCGGAAATATTTTCCATCGAATCTTCCATAATCAGCAACTTTGTTTTAAACAACTTCTGGACATTCAAAGGGAGAACATCGGAGAGATTTTCCTATCGATTGTTAAAATATCACGGGTCTGTGATCTTGGGCGCTCTTGTTAACTACGCGGTGTTTGCCCTACTGTTATCCATCGGTCTGCACATCTTGGTGGCAAACACCATTGGCATCCTCCTTGGTTTCATTTTCAACTACTTCTTGAGCGAAACATTTGTCTGGAAATGGCTGTGAGGTGAGATGCTGCGGTTAATAAAATTAGACGGAGCGGATGAAAGACGCGTTATCTGTTCGATATTAGCGGTGGCCCTAACTGCCGCCTTTTCCTTGTTCTGCTTTAACTTGGCCTTACAAATGCAGGGCACTTCTGGTTATGTCGCAGACGAGACTTGGTATGTGTTGTCTTCCAGAAACATCCTGCGAGAAGTTTTCGGTGTTCAGCCAGCCTATATCGATTCTGAAGGCAGGCATAACTACACGATTTTTTTCCAGTCTTACTCAGCTTTAAAGGAGGATAACGAGAGGTTCAGAAATTTCATCAGGAATGAATTTTGTGGCGTTGTAACTAAAGATTATGATAAAGCAGTCGCGATATCAGTGGCAACCGTCGAGGAGATTGATCCCAGTGCTGTTTTTGCAGCCTTTCCACGGGTGAAGGTAATCCAGAGCGGATATTTTTATCCCGATGTTTCCGGTGCAGACTCTTACAAGAACGCCGAGCACCCGCCGTTGGTGAAATACTTGATTGGGATTTCGATGCTTTTACTGGGCGATCAGCCAATAGTATGGAGAATCCCGAGCATAATTGCCGGTTCCTTAGCGCTTCTTGTAACTTACTTTTTGGTCTCAAGATTGTTGAATAACGAGGTCGTCGCCCTCTTGGTATTCCCATTTGCCTTTACCGATCCCGTTTTCAGGGCCATGTCCTCGATAGCAATGCTTGACATCTACGTGACTCTTTTCCTTTCCCTGTCGATGTGGTTTGCGTTGCGGAGAGATTATTTTTTGTCAGCTTTTTTCCTGGGCTTGGCAGCGACGTCGAAGTTTACCGGCGTGTTTTCAATTGCAGCACTGTTTTTGCTGATGTTGTTGCGCAGATCAAGTCTGAAAAAAATAATTGTTTACTCGTTCTTGTTTCCGTTCATGATCTGGTTTGTTTTCAACTCACCGCTGATATTCAAATGGGGTCTATCGGGTTGGATTGGAGAAATTCAAAATGGCCTGCGGTGGTTTTTGACATCGAGACCACCAGGCCCCGCTGTTTCCGATCCCTGGGGTTGGTTTGTAAATCAAAATCCATTCACGCTTAACGTCAGCCCTGATGTTTTCGCCGCAGTCAATCCTGCAGTTTATCTCATCGCGCTAGTTTCCTTGGTTATCACGCCGTACCTTTCTTATAAGGCCAACCGGGATGCCGCAGTCCCAGCTTTATGGTTCCTTTTTACTTTCCTAGGCTATGTTTTGGTGTATCTTCTTGGTAATAGAACCATGTACAGCTTTTATGTTGTGACCTTGTCCACGATGGCATATGCGCTGGCATCGGTGTTTTTGTTTTATCTTTTGAACTACCTTGAAAGCCGTACCTGATATTTTTTTAACTTTTCGATTTTTTGCGAAAATATTTCCCCCTTTTTCCCCCTTTAAAAGGCTCCAAAGGCGAGATTTGGTCGGGGTAATGCAAATGTTGTGCGGTGGAAGCTCAAATCTGAAGCCGACTTTGGTGTTAGCGGTAGCGATTTTCTTAGTTCTCATCTTGGTTCTTTCACCCGTCGCATCTGCGGTTAAGGATCCAGATAAAACAAAGAATGGTAAAGACAACGATGGTCGGCCTTCGGAAAAAGATAACAGCGATGATGGTCGAGATAAGAAAAATGAAGGAAAGAAGAACAAGAACGACAAAGAGCAGATGGAGAACGATATCCCTGCCGCTGATAATTTGGATCAGGGCCTTACCGAACCCAGCGACAATAGTTTAGATTTGACTGACAATAATTTCGTAGACCAGCCTGAAAATGTTCAAGAGCTTCCGGTGGATAACCTTCCGCTGCAGTCTGATTTTCAGGAAGATAATTTCCAAAATCAACCACAAGATGTGGAACAAGAGGATCTGGAGAATGATGTGGTTTCAGATCCAGAGCAACCCAGCAGCCAGCCAGAGCAACCCAGCAGCCAGCCAGAGCAACCCAGCAGCCAGCCAGAGCAACCCAGCAGCCAGCCAGAGCAACCCAGCAGCCAGCCAGAGCAACCCAGCAACGATGCTAACAATCAAGTCCAGCTCGAGATCCTTAGTGAGCAATCCCAAGAGGAACAAGAGGGGCCTGAGAATGATATTCAGTATGATTTGCCTTTACCCGAGGTTCACGAGGAATTAAGTTCATTGGAAAATCAAGTGATAAATCCCGACGCGTTCGCATTTTTGGAGACTGAGAATGATCAAGTGCTGGAGCCGTCCAGTTCGAATGACCAAGATAATTTGCAGTCCATTCAGGTCGGCGCACAGACAGTCCCAGGCTCGGGAACGGCAAGCGTTAGCCTTTATTCTCTTGAGGAGTTCTTAGCGTTGAGCTTCGGTTTTGGGGCGGTTTTTCTGGGTAGGTTGGCCCAGATAAAGGTTCAACAGAAGTTTTTCTTCCAGATTCAGAGGTTCCAGGTCTCAATTTCAGACCAGTTTGGCACGGCCCACAAACGTCTGGAGAAGTTTTATCTAGTGCATTTGCGGTTTGGTAAGATAAAGTGCAGGTCAGGTTTCACCAAGGAAGAAGCACTGGCTTTCTTCAGGGAATGTCAGGGAATTTCCTTTTCTTGGAACAGCAGTTATTGAAAAACTTAATTTTCGTCGTTATTTCGGGTGTCGCGAAATTCGCGTCGGTCGCTTTAAATTCCGTCTCCGAAAAAGCGTTTTAATCCTGTGCCAATGGTATAGCGATGGAAATGGCAGGTAGTTTGATTGTTGAAATTTTGGAGGCAGATATAACCAAGCAGAAAGCCGATGCCATATGTAACCCGGCCAACAGTCTCTTAATAATGGGCGGCGGCGCTGCAGGAGCGCTTAAAAGGGCCGGCGGCATTGAGATCGAGAAAGAAGCGTTGAGGAAAGCTCCCGTACCTGTTGGAAAAGCGGTGGCGACCGGAGCCGGCAAGTTGAGTTCAAAATGGGTTATTCATGCGCCGACGATGGAACGTCCGGCAATGTCAACCACACCGGAAAAAGTTTACCAAGCTACTAAAGCAGCTTTATCCTGCGCCGAAAAAATTGGCGCCCGGGACGTGGTTTTTCCAGGCATGGGTACGGGAGTCGGAGGAGTTTCCCACCAGGCCGCAGCTGAAGCCATGTTGCGGGCGATAAAAGAGTTTGAAAATGAGGCGAAATCGTTGAAAAAGATCATCCTATGCGATATTGACAAAGAAATGGTCGAGGCTTGGAAAAGGGCCAAGGAAAAATTGAAAATGCTGACCTGAAAACATTTTTCAGTTACAAATGGACGGGAGGTTATATGAGATTCATTGATTCCCACACCCATATTTACCTCAGGGGAATCCAAGATGTTGAGGCAATGTCTGCAGCCGGTGTGGAAGGAGTTGTCATTTGTTCTTACTTCCCGGTAAAACCAACCGGACCAGCAACCTTGATCGATTTGCATCGTTGGTTGACTGATGATGAACCGAAGCGCCTCAGGAGCTGCGGAGTTAAAGCAGCAATAGCGGTGGGAATTCATCCGAGATGCATTCCACCCATTGGTGTTGCCGATGTTTTGCAAGATATCTCCACAATTTTCGAGTCTGGGAAAGCTTCAGCTTTGGGTGAGGTCGGTTTGGAAACCGCCAGTTCTGAAGAAGTGGAGATTTTGATAAAACAGATGGCCATAGCAGACAGGTATAATGTGCCAATGATTTTTCACACACCAAGACAAAACAAAAATTACGTTTTTGACAAATTGTTGAAATTACTTCAAGATCAGAAAATAGATGTGGATAAAGTGATAATTGACCATCTAACAACAGAACTGGTTCCCAAAGCGAGAGAAATTGGTGCCAACGCAGGAATAACGGTTCAGCCGGGGAAGATGACGGAGAAGGACGTTGTTTCAATTGTTAGCTCTTACGGGACCGAAGGAATCTTAGTAAACAGCGACCTGAGCAACGTGATTTCCGATCCCCTCGCCGTCCCCAAAGTCGCTCGCGAGATGATTGAAGCCGGGATAAACAAGGCAGATGCGGAAAGAGTCACTTATCTCAACGCAAAGAACATCTTTAAATTTTGAAGAACCTTTTTTATCAAAAAGGGGCAAAATATTCTGGCTTGCTTATGATCCGTCTAGAGGGGCTGACTCGAAGATTCAATGGGCGCACCGCGGTAGATGGCCTCACCTTCGGGGTCAGAGAGGGAGAGATATTTGGGCTGCTTGGACCCAACGGCGCGGGCAAAACAACCACAGTGAGGATGCTATGTTGTTTGATCAGGCCCTCTGAAGGTAGAGCTTTTGTTGGTGGTTATGAGGTCGGCCGGGAGGCGATGAAAATCAGAGAAATAGTCGGTCTTCTTCCAGAATCCCCCGGACTTTACGGTGAACTAAGCGCATATCGCAATCTCGATTTCTATGCCAGGCTTTATGGAGTTCCCAAACAGAGGCGTGAGGAGAACATCGAACGCTTCCTCAAAATGATGGATCTCTGGGACCGTAGAAATGATCCCGTAGGGTCATTCTCCAAAGGAATGCAGCAAAAGATTGCCATCGCGAGGTCAATGGTTCATGACCCGAAGGTGCTGTTTTTGGACGAGCCAACGGCAGCGCTGGCCCCAGACTCCGCCAAGGTTGTCAGGGATTTCATCTTGGAGTTGAAGCACGAAAAAAGAACGATATTCATCTGCACGCACAACCTCTATGAGGCGGAGAGGATTTGTGATCGGGTGGCAATAATCAATACAAAGCTGATAACTTTGGGCTCGCCCAGCCAGTTGCAGAGAGAATTTGGTTCGGGTAAAACCGAAGTTCAGATCAAGAATTTGGGATCCAGAATTTTGCACGCGGTTAAAAAGGTCAAAGGTGTCTTGAAGGTCGAAGTTTCCGGGAACAAGTTGCTCATCCAATCAAAAGATCCCGAGACAGTAAATCCAAGGGTGGTTGAGGCGATCGTAAAAAATGGTGGCAAAATTCTTTACGTGACCCGCGGGGCGCACGGGCTGGAAGAAGCGTATCTGAAGCTGGTGGGTAAAAATGAGGTTTGATCGGATTTGGGAGATTGCCAAGAAGGACATGGCGAGCGTCAGAAGGCACCGATATGTGCTGTACGGCTTGGTGGTGATGCCCCTCATATTCGCCATCGTTGTGCCGATGATAACCATTCTTCCCTTTTTGAGCGCCGAAGTTGCGGGAGATAATTTGCCGCCGTTTGCACCCCCAGGTTTTTCCGTAAAACAAGCCACAATACTGGCCATGGTCTCACTTTTGAGCCTAATTTTTATGTTCATCCCGGCTTTCGTGCCCTCGGTGATAGCTTCCTATACCTTCGTCGGCGAAAAAATCAACAAGCAGCTTGAGCCACTTCTGGCGACACCAACGACGGACTCCGAGCTCTTGCTGGGAAAAGCACTCGGTGCCTTTCTTCCGGCGGTGGGAGTCACCTTCGCCTCCTTTACCGGCATGGTGATCTTGGTTGATTTACTCACCTTTCCAATCTTCGGATATCCGGTGCTGCCCGACTTGCTCTCGCTGGTCATACTTTTCGTCTACTGCCCGCTGATCGCAATACTATCGGTCTCGGTTTCCGTGTTCATTTCCTCCAAGGTGAATGATGTCCGTGCGGCGACACAGCTCAGCGGTGTTTCGGTGCTTCCCGTACTTGGTTTTTACTTTTTATTTCTAGGCGGTTTATTGAAGCTTGACTGGGTTGAGTTGGCTTTATTTGCGGTCCTGCTGGTTTTGATCGATGCGGGTCTTTTTTATCTGAGCAAGATGACCTTTCAGAGAGAAGAGATTCTGACCAAGTGGAAATGATCGAACAGGTGATGGCTTGAAATACGGTGAGTTCAAGGCCCCGAAGGGCGTCATCAAGGTTGAGCTCTTACTTTCAGGTGATGTCATTTCTAGGATTTCCCTGAGCGGGGATTTTTTCATTTATCCTGAGGAGGCCCTGGAGCGGCTCGAGAGTAGCCTCACCGGAGTGAAAGTGGACTTCGACAACCTGATGGCGGCAGTGAAAAAATTTTATCAGGATACGGGGGCGCAAACTCCTCTGCTTACTCCCGAACACTGGGTGGAAGCAATACTGAGGGCGGCCAGGAGTTGATTGTTTGAATTGGAGGCTGTTGCCCTTACGGGTGGATGACGCTTTCATGAGCATGGCGATTGACGAAGCCCTGCTAATACTGAATGCGGAGAAGAAGTCCCCGAACACAGTTCGTTTCTGGCGCTGGCTGCCCTCCGCTGTTTCGCTGGGCTGTTTTCAGAGCCTGGAGCGTGAGGTCGATCTGGAAGCGGCGAGGCGGCACGGGGTTGATATAGTCAGGCGCATCACAGGCGGAGGTGCTGTCTTTCACGATCATCAAGGTGAGCTGACATACAGCTTGGTGTGCGGTGAAGAAGATATGCCGCGCGATATAGTCGAGTCCTATAAAATAATTTGTGATGGGATTGTCCAGGGATTGAAGCAGCTGGGGATTCCTGCCGAGTTCCGGCCGATCAATGACGTGCAGGTAAACGGCAAAAAGATCTCGGGGAGTGCTCAGACCAGGAGATGGGGCTCACTTCTGCAGCACGGAACCATTCTGATTTCGCCTGATGTGCGGTTGATGTTTGAGCTCCTCAAAGTAAGCCCGGAGAAGATATCGGATAAGTTTATCTCCTCCGTCTTTGAGCGGGTGACCACAATAGAGCGCGAGCTGGGGAGAAGGCCAAGCTTTGAGCAGGTGAGAGAAGCGATGATAAAGGGATTTGAAAGGGCGCTGAACGTCGATCTCGTCGAAGGTGAGTTGACAAGGGCCGAGCTGGATCTTGCGGCTAAACTCAGGCCCAAATATGCTTCCAAAGAATGGTTGAGGAAACGCTGATGTTTAGGGAAAATGAGCAAATACCCTTGTCAGTAAAATTCAGGCACAGCCGTGAACTTTTAGCCTGTTACCCGCACCCCAATTTCCCCACAATATCTCTCACCGGCGGCAACTGTGCCTTGAACTGTAAGCACTGCGGTCGTCGTTACCTACAAAATATGATTTCTTGCCCAACTCCCGCAGCTTTGCGCGAAAAGTGTTTTGAGCTATCCTCAAGCGGTGCTGCAGGGGTTCTCCTTAGCGGTGGTTTTAACGCTGAGGGCTATGTTCCCTTTGAGCCCTTCTTGGACACCATTGAAGAGATTAAACGTGAAACAGGCCTTTTTATAAGCGCCCACACCGGGCTGGTCCCTGAGTGGCTCGCCAGAGAACTTGGCAGGGTGGGGGTGGATTTAGCTGATTTTGACTTGATCGGAGATGACGATACCATTAAACTGGTGCTGGGAGTCGAGAGAACGGTTGGCGATTACCGACGGTCGATGCTGTTGCTTTCAAGGTACCTGCCCCGCGTTGTTCCGCATATCTGCGTTGGTCTGCATTCCGGAGAGATTCGCGGTGAGTTCAGAGCCCTTGAGCTCGCTTCGGAAATAGATCCCCCGCTGGTAGTCCTGCTGGTTCTGGCACCCACCGCCAGCACTGATTTTGAAGGGGTGAATCCCCCCTCGCCAGCGATTTTCAAGGAAGTCGCTGCCACGGCAAGACTCATGTTTCCCCAAGCCGATCTTGCGTTGGGCTGCATGCGTCCTCGTGTTCGTGAGCGTCTTGAAATTGAACTCGCCGCGCTACAGGCAGGGGTGGACAGAATCGCGATGCCGAGCAAACAGACCATCCGCGCCGCTTGGAGCATGGGTTTGATTGTTAAAGAGCTACAGGCCTGCTGTGCCGTTCCGGAGGGTGTTGTCAAGCCAGGGAAGAGTTTTGACCCCAGCTGTTAATATTTTACAGGTTTATCAGAAAGGTGGCACGCAGTATGGTGGAATTTGGTGGAGAAAAAAGTTCACTGAGTAAGGTGAGGGTGGCTTTCGGCACCGGGGTGCTGCTAGGTCTGTGGCGAGGCGAGGTAACGGAGCCGCCGACGACAGCCCATTTTTTGACCTACTTTGCTGACAGGTGCCGAGGCAACTGCAAGTTCTGTCCGCAGGCTAGTGAAAGCACTTCAGATTTGGAGATGCTGTCGCGGGTAATTTGGCCAAAGTTTGACCTAGAAGATGTTCTGCCGGCCCTGAGGGAAAATTCAAACAAGTTTCAGAGAGTTTGCATCCAAGCCGTTAACTTTCCCGGAGTTGTCGATGTGATCAGTGAACTCGTTTCACTGGTGAAGAAGGTCTGTCAGCTACCGATTTCCGTGTCATGCCAGCCGCTGCCGCCGCATGATCTGGAACGGCTGGCGAGTATCGGTGTTGAACGCTTTGGTCTGCCCTTTGATGCAGCGACAAAGGATATCTTCGACAGAGTTAAGGGTTCCTACTCTTGGGAGGGGCACCTGAAGGCGCTGGAAAATGCCAGAGCAGTTTTCGGTGACAGGGTTTCAACGCACTTGATAGCCGGGTTGGGCGAAAGTGAGGAGGATTTGGTCAGGGCCGTTCAGTTTTTCCATGACAGTGGAGTGACCGTTGCTCTTTTTGCTTTTACCCCCATCCCCGGAACACCTTTGTCAGGTCAACCTAGGCCTGATATCGCCAGCTATCACAGAGTTCAGTTGGCCAGATTTCTAATCGACAGAAACCTGAGCCGAGCAGAAGACATGAGTTTCTCCAATGGTCGCTTGGTTGATTTTGGTGTTGACCTAGGAATCTTAAAAAAAGTTGTGGAGTCGGGGGAACCGTTTGTTACTTCAGGGTGCCCCGGGTGCAATCGTCCATTTTACAACGAGTCTCCCCGGGGGCCGATTTACAATTATCCCCGAAAACCAAGGCGAAGTGAGATCGAGGAGATCAAAAAATTGTTGAATTTTGTGTAAAAAATTCAGAATTTCTTCGGACCAAAAACATTTAATTAAAGTCTACTGATTTAGCAGCTGAGGTGAATGCTGTGGGCGCGTCGGAGTATGAAGTTCGCGAAGGGCTCTTCTACAGCAAAGAGCACGAGTGGCTGAAGGTGGAAAAAGGGCAGGTTCGGGTGGGCATCACAGATTATGCCCAAGACAAACTGGGGGATGTGGTTTATGTTGAACTCCCCGTGGTTGGCAGGAAAGTCAAACAGATAGGGGAGCCGAAGAACCGGGACATGGAGCTGGGCGCGGTTGAGTCTGTAAAGGCGGTTTCAACGGTTTACAGCCCGATCAGCGGCACTGTTAAAGAGGTCAATTCCACCCTTCAGGAGCGGCCTGAGATCATCAACACCAGCCCATATGATGAGGGATGGATCTGTGTTGTCGTCCCGGAGAATCTGGATAAAGAACTTAAAACCCTGATGGATGCCAAGGCCTACTCGGAATACCTGAAAAATCTCGGATAACTGGTGAAAATGGTTCACCCTTACATCCCAAACTCGCGGGAAACTCGCGATCAGATGCTTCGCGAGATGGGCCTTTCAGATGTGGAGGAGCTTTTCAAGGATATTCCCCCGGAGTTAAGGATAAAGCGGGGGTTGGATCTACCTCCAGCGATGCCGGAGTTGGCCGTCGTAAATCACGTCAAGTCAGTTCTTTCCAAGAATCTTCCTTTCACCAAAATGCCTTCCTTTTTGGGAGGTGGCGTCTGGCCCCACTATGTGCCAGCCCATGTTCGTCAGATCGTGAAGCGCGCCGAGTTTTTAACGTCTTACACCCCCTATCAACCAGAAACCAGCCAGGGGATGCTGCAGGCCCTTTTTGAGTTTCAGAGCCTGGTGGCCGAGCTGGTAGGTCTCGAGGTTGCCAACGCCTCGATGTACGACTGGGCGACTTCTCTCGGCGAGGCCGCCCTGATGTCCGCCCGAGTTACCGGAAGAAGCAAGTTCATCTTGCCCAAAATTATCTCCAAAGATCGGCTTTCCGTTCTCGAGAACTATGCGGCCGGACCCTCGCTTGAACTGGTTGAAGTGGATTATGACCGGGAGACCGGACAGGTCGACCTAGATCAGCTGGCGCGGAAGGTCGACGATAACACTGCGGGAGTTTACATTGAGAACCCGAGCTATCTGGGCTTTTTGGAAACCCAGGTCGATGAGATAGCCGAGCTCGCTCACAGTAAAGGAGCGCTCTTTGTGGTCGGCGTAAATCCAATCTCGTTGGGCCTGTTGAGGGCCCCTGGTGATTACGGGGCCGATATAGTGATCGGTGAGGGACAGCCCCTTGGCAACCCGGTTTCCTTCGGCGGCCCCACGCTTGGAATATTTGCCTGCCGCGGTGAGCAAAGACTCTTGAGGCAGCTCCCCGGCCGCCTCATTGGAATGACCAAGACCGTTGACGGTAAAGACCGAGGGTTTTGCATGGTTCTCCAGACACGTGAGCAGCACATCAGGCGCGAGAAGGCCACCTCAAACATTTGTTCTAACGAGGCTCTCTGTGCTGTTGCGGCTGCAGTTTATTTGGCAACCCTTGGGCCGCGAGGGCTGCGTGAGCTAGCTGAGGTCTGTGCGGCCAACGCCAGCTATCTGATGAAGCAATTAAGTCAAATTGAAGGGATCAAGGTTCCCCTCTTCAAATCACCCCATTTTAACGAGTTCACCATGCAATGCACGAGGGGCAGCATATCTTGGTTGAATGCCGAACTCCTCAAGCGGGGTTTCCATGGTGGAAAACCTCTCCGCAGGGAGTTCCCGGAGCTGGGCGAGGCCGCCTTGCTGTGCACTACGGAGCTGCACACAAAAGAAAATTTGGACGGTTTCGTGGAAGCGGTGAGAAAGGTGATGGAGGGTTAGATGATGAATTACCACCAAGCTCGTTGGATCTGTGAATCTTGTTTAGAGCCCCTGATCTTCGAGATGGGAAACAAAGGCGGCAGCAGGGGTATCCTGTTGCCGAGAGGCGTTGGGGCAGAGATCAATATCCCGGAAAAAATGCTGCGCAAATCACTCAATATTCCTGAGCTTTCCCAGCCCGAGGTAGTGAGGCACTACACCCGGCTCTCGCAGATGAACTTCTGCGTGGACACAGGATTTTATCCTTTGGGTTCATGCACGATGAAGTATAACCCCAAGGTCAATGAGGAGCTGGCTGATCTCGATGAGGTGGCGAACATCCATCCAGATCAGGACGAGGGAACAGTTCAGGGAGCACTTGAGATCATGTACCGGCTCGAACGTCTTCTCTGCGAGATTACTGGAATGTCCAAAATGTGTTTGCAGCCATCAGCAGGTGCTCATGGTGAGTTTCTCGGGATGTTGTTGGTCCGGGCCTACTTCAGGGCAAGGGGTGAGACGAGAAAGGAGGTCATTATCCCTGATTCCGCTCACGGCACCAACTTTGCCAGCGCCGGAATGGCCGGGTTCAATGTGGTTGTGGTGCCTTCGAACAATCGCGGCAGGGTTGATCTTGAGGCACTGAGAGCAGCGCTCTCAGAAAAAACAGCAGCGCTCATGATGACAAATCCCAACACATTGGGCCTCTTTGAGGATGAGATTTTGGAAATATCAAAAATGGTGCACGATGCCGGGGGACTGCTTTATTACGACGGCGCCAACCTGAACGGGATAATTGGAAAAGCGCGCCCCGGCGACATGGGGTTTGATATAGTCCATCTAAACCTGCACAAAACTTTTTCCACACCACACGGTGGAGGAGGCCCAGGCTCCGGACCCGTTGGAGTCGCGGAAAAGCTTGAGGAGTTCCTGCCAGTCCCCGTTATTGAGTACGATGAGGAACAAGGGCGTTTTTGGCTTAACTACAACCGTCCTCACTCAATCGGCAAAATAAAGTCCTTCTTTGGAAACTTCGGTGTTCTGGTAAAAGCTTACGCTTATATTTTGTCCATGGGTGCCGATGGTCTGAAGGAGGCAGCCGAGGCAGCAGTCATCAACGCCAATTACCTGATGCACAAGCTTGCCGATGGAAAAAGCTTCAAGGTAAATTACGATGGCCCCTGCAAACATGAGGTGGTCCTCAGCGCCGAGCCGCTTAAGAGGGAAACAGGAGTAACTGCCAGGGATGTGGTCAAGCGTCTGCTCGACTTTGGCCTTCACCCCCCAACCTATTACTTCCCACCAATAGTCCCTGAGGCGCTCATGATCGAGCCCACCGAGACCGAGTCAAAGGAGGAGCTGGACAGGTTTATCGCAGCGATGAAGGCCGTGGCCCAAGAGGCGAGGACCGATCCCGGACGGGTGAAGGCAGCCCCCACAGCAACGGCGATTGGCAGACTTGACGAGACTAGGGCTTCCCGCGAACCAATTCTGTCGTGGAGAATGTATCAGCGATTAAAGCCCAAATAGAGATCTTGTTTGAAGTGTTCGTAGCCCCGGTCTTCCAGCTTGACTATTTCCTCACCTTTTTTGATGAATACCCCGCTCCCCTCGACAACTTTACCTATTGGGGTAGCTTTTTTGCCCACTCTTTTGAGGGCAAGATTGACATCATCCCAGAACTCTGGTCGGGTGGTGAAAATTAATTCGAAATCCTCCCCGCTGAAGAGGGTGAACTCATCCATGTCGTAACCATATTGTTGGCAGAATTTTTTCACCAGCCCATGAACCGGTATTTTTTCATGGTCGATGATGATTTTGACCCTGCTTTCCCGGGACAAATGCCAAAGGTTGGCCGCCATTCCATCGGAGACATCAATGGCTGCCTTGACCCGGCCGCTTCGGGCGAGGACTATCCCGGCTTCCACCTGGGCCTTTGGCTCCAGCTGCGCCTTTACCAGTTTTTCATAGCCTTTCCTCGGGATTTTTTCCATGAGGATCTTCAGCCCCGCAGAAGCTGCCCCGAGTTCTCCAGTAACTGCCACGATGTCACCCTTTTGCGCCCCCGAGCGTCTGAGGAGCCTGTTTCGATCGGCCAGTCCAAAAGCCGTTCCTGCAATCGTGATCTCTGCAGCTTCGTCGAGATCTCCCCCGACGATATAAGTCCCGTATTCCCTTGCCGCAGATTCCATTCCCCTCATGATCCTGTTGGTGAAACCGACTTCAAGTTCCCTCGGAAGCGCAACCGAAAAGACGAGGCCAAGCGGTTCGGCACCCATGGCCGCCAAGTCACTGAGATTGACAACAACGGCCTTTTTTCCGATTTGCTCCGGTTTTGTCCCCGGTGGAAAATGAATGCTGGCGACGAGCATATCGGTAGTCACCACCAGGCACTTTTTGCCGGGAAGATCAATGGCTGCTGCGTCGTCGCCTATGCCGATCCTGATCCCCTTTCCTTTCCTGAAGATCTTTCTGGCGTTCTCGACGATGGCCTTTTCCCCCACTTCTTTGAGCTTCATCTTCAACACCTAAAGTAAGGGAAGCCCTCCGGTGACCTGGTCCAAAATTTCATTCGGCGCCGGTCCAATTCCCAGAGCCGTTACTGTTCCCGGGGGGAGTTCGGTCAGACCCGCGTCTTGGATCAACATGTTGGGAAGGCCTAGGCTGTCGGCCTTTTTTTTGAGATCGAGAAGTTCCCTTTCGCTGTTCACTTTCACCACAACTTTTTTTTGACCCTCAGAAAACCACAGGGAAAACCATCTCCGGTGTTTTTTTCTGGCCATTTCAGCTGCACCAACTGAGCCGTGGGCTACTTGAGCCGCAATTTTTCCCGGGCTCATTTTCAGGTCGGCCCTTACCACGATCACCTGTTTGTATTTGAACAATGCGGCACCTCTCAAAGGGATTTAGCTTCCTCAGGTGGCTTGGCCTGCGGTTCTTCTGCCGTTTCCCCCTTTTGTTGGCCTCTTAAAAGCCTGCCTTTGTACCCGCGGAGGACAGCAAAACCCCCGCGCAGGTAGGCCATAATTATGAGAACAATACACAGTAGCGAGGTTGCCATTGTGAACGACTCCAGCGAAAGGGAGCTCAGACCGGGTATCGATACCACGTAGCCCACCAAAGCCGCCAGCATGGCCCCAAGCCCCAGGCTGGCCGCTGCCCGGGACCAGGAGTCAAGATTTTCTTTCCGCGGATACAGGACGATTGACAGCAGAAAGCCAGGCACCATTACCAGGATCAACCCCAGGATGACATAACCCACTATTTCAAGCATCTGATCACTCGTTAGCGTTATCTAATTGTAACCTAAAAAATCATGAGGTAACTGAATGAGGGTTGACGTTGTAATCGTTGGCGCCGGGCCTGCAGGGTGTTTTGTCGGAAAAATTTTGGCGGAACATGGGCTCAAGGTGGCAATAGTCGAAGAGCACGCCGAAGTGGGCAGACCCGTCTGCTGCACCGGCATTGTGGGCTTGGAGGGCCTCAGGGAGCTTGGAATAAAGCCGGGGAAGTGGGCCCTGGGTAAGTTGCGGGGGGCAGCGATATATCCTCCCTCGAACAACCCGATCAGGTTGACCAGGCGGAAGGTCGAGGCTTTAGTTATCGATCGCGCAAGTTTTGATCGTTCCCTCGCCAACGCAGCTACTGAGGCTGGGGCAACCCTTTTGCTCAAAACAAGATGTGTGGGGCTCAGCTTGGGCAGCGAACCTTCGGTGAAAATAAGAGGCGGCGAAAAAAATGAGCTGAGGGCCCGCGTAGTGATAGGAGCCGATGGGCCACTTTCCTTGGTTGCCCGCAGGGCCAATTTGTTAATCAGGAGCAAGTACATTAAATGTGCCCAAGTCGAGACGAAGGCAGATGTGGCAGAAGACATCGCTGAGGTCTATCTCGGCAGGTCCTTCGCCCCCGGTTTCTTTGGCTGGATGGTCAAAGCCGGAGAGGTTTGCCGCGTGGGTTTGGGAACTGCGACGGGCAATCCAAAACAGCTTTTGGAGTACTTTCTTTTTCAGCATCCTGTGGTTTCCCGCAGGATTGAGGGTGGAGTTTTCAGCCAATGTGTCGGTTTGATTCCCGAGTGTCTGTCGCGCAGAATTCAAGATGGTGCGGTTTTGTTGGTTGGGGATGCCGCCGGAGAGATAAAGCCCCTTACAGGCGGAGGCCTCTACATCGGATTATCCTGCGCCAAAATGGCGGCCGAAGCCGTGGTTGGGGCGGTTGAAAGTGGTAAGTTGGAAAAGCTTGAGGATTATCAGCGGGCGGTTATGGACAGGTTCGGCGCGGAGTTCACAGTTGGCAGTCGCTTAAAAAAATTCTTTGATCAAATGTCGGACGAAGACCTCGATTTTTTGTCCCAGCTGCTGGAAAGAGAGGACATTAGAAAATTGGTCTTAGAAAATTTTGATTTCGATCACCATGAGAAACTGTTCAGCGTTTTTTTGGTAAAAGCACCGGAAATCCTGAAATCGCTCGGTATCCGGCGGGCTCTGAAGTACGTCAAACTGCTCGCTAAACCATAAAAAAGGTGGCGGGGACTTAGACCCTTCCACTACTTTTCTAACGAGCCGGCGAATCTCGACCACTTCGCTCGCTCGTCATTTTTTCCTGTCAGGGTCTTATTTCCCGCGGTCGCTGTTTCGTCCCGTTCCTCCACGGGACTTATCCGCGTCCTTCCCCGGTTTTTGGCCCGGGTTTTTCCACGGTTCCCCGTTGCCCGTAGGCTCCGGTTCAACCTCTTCCGCGGGCTTCCGTCCCCGCCAAGATTATCTTGCCGCCCGTTTTCATATAAGGGTTTTTTGAAAAATGGAGATATCTCCCAGTTGGGAATTACAGCCCTGTACTGGACTTGTTTTCAATGACCTGCCCAGCAAATTTTTTGTTCTCAGGAATTTAACTTTTTATTGATTGCTTTGCCAGCCAACGTGACACCCGAGTACAAAAAGGCGGAGGAACGTTATCTTCAGGCCAAGACCCTAGAGGAGAGAATCAAGGCCACGGAGGAGATGATCCGCGTAGCACCGAAACATAAGGGTTCCGAGAAGCTGTTGAAGACGCTTAAGCGCCGCCTTTCTAAATTGCGCTTGGAGCTGGAGGAAAAGCGCGAGAAAAAGGTTGGCCGGGGAGGCGGGCTTGGTTTCTCGGTGAAAAAGGAGGGGGCAGCGCAAGTGGCCTTGGTAGGCCTGCCAAACTCGGGGAAGTCAAAGCTCCTCCAGGATCTCACCAGCGCCCGCGTCGAGGTTGCCGATTATCCCTTCACAACAAAGAGGCCGGTTCCCGGGATGATGCAGGTTGAAGATGTCCAGATACAGCTGGTTGAGGTGCCAGCGATAGTTGAGGGATCAAGCGTTGGACGGGGCCTCGGTGCTCAGCCTCTGAGTGTTGCCCGCAATGCCGATGCTATTGCTCTCGTGGTTGACGCTTCAGGTGATCCGGTTAAACAGGTTGAGATACTCCTTGGGGAGCTAGATGCCGTCGGAGTTAAGCTGAATCGTAGACCGCCGCGGATCAGCATTGAGAAGCGCTCCAGCGGCGGGATTGAAATGAAAGGGGCAAAAATGGTGGAAGGCGGTGAAATGGAGGTTAAGAGGATCCTGCAGGATCATCACATCCACAACGCCTTCATCGTGATCGAGGAGCCAGTCACCTCGGAGGAGTTTGAAGAAGTTCTTTCAGAATCAACGGTTTACCCGCGAGGTTTCATTATTTTGACAAAGTTCGATGTTCCGGGGGCCGTGGAAAAATGGGAGGAGCTCAAGCGCGAGTTCGGTGATCTCTTTGAGGTGCTGCACACCGGCGAAGAGCGGGAAAATCTGAAGAAGAGGATTTACCAGCAGCTGAACCTGATTCGCGTCTACACTAAGAAGCCGGATGAACCACCGGCGGAGCGCCCTCTGGTCTTACCCAGTGGTTCCACGGTGATGGATGTCGCCCGTTTCGTTCACAAGGATCTTGCCAAAAATTTGAAGTTTGCCCGGGTGTGGGGGTCGACCAAGTTTCCCGGACAGCAGGTGACGCGGGATTACGTGCTGGGTGATAAAGATATCGTTGAGCTCCACGCCCAGTGAAGGCAGGCTGGTCCTCGCTTTCCCAACTAAAAAGATTATATACCCAGTACCACAACGTTTGAGGGCGGCAAGTCTATTAAATAGGGAGAAGATTATGAGTTGAAGAGGTGCTAAAAATGCCATTGAGACCGGCCAGGAGCTATAGAAGATTTAGCGGTCCAGCTTACACCAGGCGTGAGTTTGTCAAGGGAGTGCCCGCTTCACGAGTGACTTTCTTTGACATGGGTAATCCTAAAGGGGAATTTGATGTGGAGATGTCGTTGGTTCTGACGGAGGCTGGTCAGATAAGGCACAACAGCCTCGAGGCGGCAAGGGTTGCTGCCAATCGGCTCTTGGAGCAAAATGTGGGTAAGGAAAATTACCACTTAAAGCTCAGGGTTTACCCTCATCAAATTCTTCGTGAGAATCCCATCGTCATGGGGGCGGGCGCAGACCGGGTTTCCGATGGGATGAGAAAGGCCTTTGGTAAGCCGATAGGGACGGCTGCCCGTGTCAGCGTTGGTCAAAAACTGATGACGGTGAGGTGCAAAAAGGAGTTTGCCAGGGTGGCTAAGGAGGCTCTCCACAGGGCCAATCTGAAAATTCCTTTCAAGGCGAAGATCATCGTGGAAAAGGGCCAGGAATATCTCCAGTGAATTATCGTTTTTTAGAGCCGAGCGCGGCCAGCAGTTCGTAGATTATCCTTGCCGCGACGAAGGAGGTCGTTCCGTCGTCGTGTGGTGGGACCAGTTCCACGACATCAAAGCCCGATATGTTTAACTTCCCCAGCTCCCGCAAAAGTCGCAGAAGTTCAACTGTGGATATTCCGCCGGGTTCAGGTGTTGAAACACCGGGGGCAAAGGCGGGATCGAGAACGTCAAGGTCTATGGAGAGGTAGACCTCTGAGTTTTTCACAATTTTTTTCACATTGGCAATGATTTTTTCAGGCTCCTTGATCAGGTGTTCTGATGTATAAGCCAAGATTCCGGCGTTTTCGGCAAATTCTGCTTCATCTTTGGAGCATGATCTCACTCCCAGTTGAATTAGCCGATCAGCGGGCAGTTGGTCGAGCACTCTGCGCATGACCGTCGCATGGCACAGCCTGTCGCCCAGGTATTCATCGCGGAGATCTCTATGGGCGTCAAGGTGAATGACGGTCACATCGTCAAAAGCCTTCAAGACAAAATAGGAGATGGTGTGTTCACCCCCCATTACCGCCGGTATTTTCCCGTCATGAAGAATTTTTTTAACCACCCGGGTGATTTTTTCCCCAGTCAGCTTCAGGTCAGTGGGCGTGATGGCAATGTCGCCGAGGTCGGAAATGTTAAGCTTCTCAAAGACATCAACACCCGCCGACATCACATAGGTTTCAATATTGGCCGACGCTTCCCTTATTTTAGCCGGAGCAAAGCGATAGCCGGGACGGTAGCTCGAGGTGATGTCCAGAGGTGCACCCAGAAAGACCACTTGAGACTTTTCGTAGGGAAAATCAAAACCGCCAAATCCCGGTCTGACCGGCGTCACTTCTTCAAATTTCATTTTTTCTCACAAACCATCCTTTTTTCATTGATGTTTAACTCTATCGATGCAAAGACTTTTAAGTTTGATAGCACGCTTAACCTGTTGAGGGATGCTATGGCAAAGCGGTTGTACTTTTTTGACGAGGGAGACGGCACCAACAAAAGGCTTCTGGGGGGCAAGGGTGCCGGCCTGTGTACCATGGCCCAGCTGGGACTGCCCGTGCCTCCGGGTTTTGTAATTACAACTGAGGTCTGCAAGCAGTACTATGACGCCGGCGGAAAGCTTCCTGCCGGCCTGATGAATGAGGTAATGGAGGCGATGAAAAAGCTGGAGAGGATCACCGGCAAGGGTTTCGGTGATCCCAAAAACCCGCTGCTGGTTTCCATACGTTCCGGGTCGATGTATTCAATGCCAGGTATGATGGACACGATTCTCAACCTCGGGTTAAATGATGAAACCGTCGAGGGGCTGGCGAAGCTCACAAACAATGAGAGGTTTGCCTATGATGCTTATCGTCGTTTCATTCAGATGTTTGGCAAGATAGTCTTGGGCGTTGATGGCAAGAAATTTGAGGAGATCTTTGAGGAGCAGAAGAAAAAGGTCGGCGCCAAGTTTGATACTGATCTCACCGCCGCCGATCTCAAGGAGATTGTTAAAAAGTTCAAGCAGCTGGTGAAGGAGGAGACCCATCAAGATTTCCCCAGCGATCCAGTTAAACAGCTCGAGTTGGCCATAGGAGCGGTGTTTGCTTCCTGGCAGAACAAGCGAGCCATCGAATACAGGAGATTTTACAAGATTCCAGATTATCTCGGCACCGCCGTCAACGTGGTAACGATGGTTTTCGGGAATATCGGCGAGGATTCGGGAACAGGAGTGGCTTTCACCAGGGATCCATCAACAGGCGAGCGCAAGCTGTTTGGTGAGTTTTTGTTTAATGCTCAGGGAGAAGATGTGGTTGCCGGTATACGGACCCCCCTCAAAATAGATGACCTGAAACGGAGGTATCCTGAGATCTACAATAAACTGGTGGAAATAGCGGAGAAGCTGGAGCGCCACTACCGGGACATGCAGGATATTGAGTTCACCGTTGAGCGGGGAAAGCTTTACATGCTGCAGACGAGAGCCGGCAAGCGCACGGCGCAGGCGGCGGTCAAGATAGCGGTTGACATGGTGATGGAGGGCCTGATTACAAAGGAGGAGGCCCTGTTGCGCATTGAGCCGAGCCACATCGAGCAACTTCTGCACAAGCAGGTTGATCCCCAGGCCAAAGTTACCGTCATAGCCAAGGGGTTGAACGCCAGCCCCGGGGCGGCGGTAGGTAAGGCGGTTTTCGATTCCGAGCGGGCCAAGGAGATGGGCAAGGCTGGGGAGAAAGTTATTCTCGTGAGACCGGAGACCAGCCCCGACGACGTTGGTGGCATCATCGCTTCTCAGGGTGTCTTGACCTCCAGAGGTGGGGTCACCAGCCATGCAGCCGTGGTGACGCGGGGACTGGGCAAGCCGGCGGTGGTGGGTTGTGAGAGCATAAAGATTGACGTCGATGCCAGGCTCTTTGAAGTGGACGGAACGGTGGTTAAAGAGGGGGATTTGATAACGATAAACGGAACCACCGGGGAGGTCATTTTAGGGGCAGCCCCCCTGATTGAGCCCAAGATGTCGCCGGAGCTCCTGGCCATTCTTTCCTTCGCTGATGAGGTGAAAAAGCTACAAAACTGGGCCAATGCCGATTACCCGCGAGACGCGAGAAAAGCTAGGGAGCTTGGGGCCCAAGGGATTGGGTTATGCCGCACCGAGCACATGTTTTTTGAAGAGGACAGGCTGCCGCTTGTTCACGAGATGATCCTGGCGGAGACCAAGGAGGAGAGGCAAAAACCCTTAGAAAAGCTTCTCCAGATACAAAAGAATGACTTTAAGGAGATCTTGGAAGTGATGGATGGTCTGCCTGTGATCATCAGGCTGCTGGACCCACCGTTGCATGAATTTCTGCCAAGATACGAAAAACTGCTGGAGGAGGTAATCGAGCTCAGGCTCAGGGGTTCTGATCCTGAGAAGCTCAGGGAGAAAGAGGAGCTGCTCAAGAGGGTCGAAGGAATGCGCGAGGCCAACCCCATGATGGGCCTTCGCGGCTGCAGGCTGGGCATCATCTATCCGGAGATCAATGAAATGCAGGTCAGGGCTATTTTTGAGGCAGCCTGCGAGCTCAAGCGCGAGGGCAAGAATCCCAAGCCGGAAATAATGATACCACTAGTGGGCCATGTCAACGAGTTGAAGCTGGTCAGGGAGCAGCTGGAGAAGGTCGCGCATGAGGTGATGCAGAAACATGGTGTGGATCTGAAATACAAGTTCGGCACCATGATCGAGGTCCCCCGTGCGGCGCTTACTGCAGACGAGATTGCGGAATATGCGGAGTTCTTCTCCTTTGGGACGAATGATCTTACCCAGATGGTCTACGCTTACTCCCGGGATGACGCCGAGGGCAGATTTCTCTTCCAGTACATTGAGAAAGGAATACTTGAGGCAGATCCCTTCCAGCGGCTGGACCGGAAAGGGGTGGGCAAGCTCATGAAAATAGCGGTGGAGCTGGGCAGGGGCAAAAGGCCTGATCTGGAGATAGGCATTTGCGGCGAGCACGGCGGAGACCCGTCCTCAATCGAGTTCTGTCATGAGCTGGGTTTGAACTATGTCTCCTGTTCCCCCTTCCGAATACCGGTGGCAAGACTGGCGGCCGCTCACGCCGCGCTGAAGTCAAAGGAAGCAAAGTCTTACACCGTAGCCTAATCTTCAGGCCATCGTTTCTTTAAAAGCTTGCCCCATGACTGGCTAAGACGGAAGCTAGGATTTTGAGACATACCCATATATAAATTGGTCGCCAGTGAATGGTGAAAATGGTGGGTTAATGGGCAAACTGGAAAACATGCTTAATCCCAAGGTTGTGGCGCTGATAGGGGCGAGCGAGAAGGAGGGATCGGTAGGCAACCAGATCATGAGGAATCTACTTATTGGCAAGGAAAAAAGGAAGATTTACCCCATTAATCCCAACTACCAGACAGTGATGGGCTTAAAGTGTTTCCCCAGCATCACCCAGGTCCCGGAGCACGTTGATTTGGCCGTGATAGCCATACCGGCCAAAAGCGTCCCCTCCGTGGTTGAGGAGTGCGGGCGAAGCGGTGTGGATGGCATCGTGATCATTTCTTCGGGGTTTAGGGAGGCTGGGGAGGAGGGAGCGAAGCTGGAGCAAGAGATCAAGAGGTTGCAGGAAAAATATGGCTTCAGAGTTCTCGGCCCCAATTGTCTTGGGTTCATCAGACCCCATGAGTCCATGAATGCTACTTTTTTAAGAAGCCAGCCCGAGCCTGGGGAGATAGCCTTTATTTCGCAAAGTGGGGCCTTGGGTGCTGCGATACTGGACTGGGCGGTCAGTACTCACATCGGCTTCAGCATGTTTGCCTCCCTGGGATCTATGTTGGATATCGACTTTGGGGACCTGATAGATTATCTTGGTGAGGACCCGCGCACCCGGAGCATAATAATTTATATGGAAGGCGTTGGCTCGGCCAGAAAATTCATGAGCGCCGCCAGAGGTTTTGCTCGGACCAAGCCGATCATAATTTTAAAGCCCGGAAAGTATGTTGAGAGCGCCAGGGCGGTTAAATCACACACCGGCGCCTTGGCCGGGAATTTTGAGGTCTACCGGGCGGCTTTCAGAAGGGCGGGCGTGGTGAGGGTCGATGAAATTGAGGATCTTTTCAACTGCGCCAGCGTTCTTGATTCAAGGTATTTGCCGGCCGGACCAAACATTGCCGTGATAACCAACGCTGGCGGTCCCGGGGTGATCGCGGCCGATGCCATCATAGACAACCTCGGGGAGCTGGCAGATCTCTCCAGCGAGACAGCGGCCGCTCTAAACAAGTTTTTGCCCCCACAGTGGAGCAGAGGCAATCCTGTTGATATCCTCGGGGACGCCGACGTGGAAAGGTATTGTAAAACCTTAGAAGTCTGCCTTTCTGACCCCAAAATTGATGGGGTAGTAGTTCTCTACACGCCTCAGGGTGCTGCCAAGTCCACTGAACTGGCGCAAAGGGTTGTCGAAATTGCGAGAAAAAAGATCAAGCCCATTCTGACGGTCTGGATGGGTGAAAATGAAGTTGAGGAGGCCAGGAGGATATTTTATCAAAATGATGTGCCCACCTACCCCACACCGGAAAAGGCCATCAAAACCTACATGTACATGTACAGGTACAAGCGGAACCTTGAACTTCTTTATGAGACGCCCGAGGAACTTTCCGTGGATCTTTCCCCGCCGAAGAGCCACCTGAAGCTCATCATTAGAAAGGCGGTTGCGGAGGGAAGGACCAACCTGACCCAGGCGGAAATAGACAAGTTCTTTGATGCCTACCGGATTCCTAGGCCTGAGGCTCATCTGGCAAAGAATGAAGATGAGGCCGCCGCCGCTGCGTCACGCTTGGGCTACCCGGTTGTGCTCAAGGTGGCTTCTCCCGATATCGTGCACAAGAGCGATGTCGGCGGAGTTGTCGTGGGCATCAATTCTGAGGAGAGTTTGAGGAAGGAGTATAAGGCCATGATGGAGTCAATTAAAAAAGCCTTGCCCCAGGCAAAAGTGGATGGCGTCTACGTTCAGAAGATGAAAAAGTTTGATTATGAGCTGATCCTCGGCGCCAGAAAGGACAAGGACTTTGGCGCGGTTATTCTCTTTGGTCAGGGGGGAATTGGTGTTGAATTCTACAAGGACTTCTCCATAGCCCTGCCGCCGTTGAATCAGACGCTGGCCCGGAGACTGATGGAGGAAACAAAGATTTACCGCGCCATTTCCCGGGGCTTGAGAAACAAGCCGCCGGTGGATATGAAAGCTTTGGAGGAAATCGTGGTTCGGTTTTCCAACCTGATAGTTGACTTCCCCGAGTTCGCCGAGATCGATATAAACCCGCTTGCGGCTTCAAAGGGCGAGATCACCGCTCTCGATGCCAGGGCAACCATTGATGTTGAGGCGTTGCG
>Ga0078972_1001571_pt1 | contig 84424 bp, 84 predicted proteins | sample YelNatPaOPGAMG01_FD_67568 | JGI IMG/M metagenome (GOLD analysis project Ga0078972, IMG submission 67568) | Hot spring thermophilic microbial communities from Obsidian Pool, Yellowstone National Park, USA - OP-RAMG-01 (SPADES assembly) (version 2) | ecosystem: Environmental > Aquatic > Thermal...
TGGTGAAGCTGGGCGTCTCGCTTTACAGGCTGGCAGGGCTTGAGACGGCGAGGATCCCGTTCTGCCTTACAGTTCAGGCCGAGGCCCTTGGGTGCAAGGTGAACATGGGAACTATTGATAGGCAACCTTCAGTCATGGAACATCCAACAACACCTCCGGAACAGCTCACGGTTCCGCCAGACTTCCTGAGCAGGGGCAGGATTCCAGCAGTGCTGAAGGCCACGGAGCTCCTGAGGAAGCATGCTGACCTGCCAAAAATTGTTGGGATAGAGGGGCCGATAACGCTGGCAGGCCACTTGGTTGGTGTGGAGAAGCTAATGATTTCGCTGATAAGGCAGCGCGACGCCGTTGTGAAGGTGGTTGATATCTGCACGAAGGCAAATGTCGAGTACACCAAAGCGCTCATTGATGCGGGCGCGGAGGTTATCGTTCCTTGCGACCCGACCGCCTCGCCCGAGCTCATGAGCCCAAAGGACTTCGGGAGCATAGCAAAGCCGAAGCTAAAGGAACTGGCACATGTCATCACGAAGAAGGGGGGCATAGGCGTGCTCCACATCTGCGGAGGAGTACAGAAGATCATAAAGGACATGGCCGAGACTGGGTTTGATGCGCTGAGCATTGAGGAGAAGGTTGACGTTGCTGCCGCCAAGAAGGCGATAGGTCCGAGGCCGACGCTTGTTGGGAATGTCTCAGCTGCAAAGACGCTGCTCTTGGGGACGCCAGATGCCGTGAGGGTCGATTGCAGGAGAGCCATCGAAGCAGGCATAGACGTCCTGGCACCAGGGTGCGGCATAGCCCCGCGCACACCATTAGAGAACATTAGGGCCCTCGCAAGTGTCGTGGTATGATGTAGAAAAAGGGCTAGCTGCAGCTTGGCAATGCAGTGCTTGCAATGGCTTTAAGATATTTTTTGGCTCAGCTGGCGATACCGCCGCCACTGTGCCTGACCCCTCGATGGATCATGAGGGCAATGGCACCGTCACATGCCTGCCCCGGTCAACCACAATGGATTTGCGCTCGCTGAGAATGCCGCATTGAATGCTGCCCCCCCAGAATGTTTAAATATTTGGCGGATTTTTTTTCTAAAATCACCGGTGATGGTGTCCACCAAGGCATAGCCTGAACTGCCTCATTGAGGCTGATGACGCCTGCAGCAATGTTGCAGAGGCATAAATATGGTGGATCTCTACTCCGCGGCTTTAGTTTCGACATCAATAGCGCTTGCAGCAATATTGAGCATCAGGTTTCGCATCTCCTCAGCAATCTTTGAGGTAACAGCTGGGATTATCCTCAGCAATTTTCTGGGCGTCCAGATTGAAAGCTGGCTAGACTTCCTTGGGACATTCGGGGGGCTCATGTTGACATTCCTCGCAGGGGCTGAAATCGAGACGAGGCTGATGAAAAAGAATCTGAAGCCAAGCCTTGTCATAGGCACCATGTCTTTCTTAGCGCCTTTGCTTGGCGTTGTGTTTTTCCTGACGATATTCACTGATTGGCCGCTAATAACCAAAGTAGCTGCCAGTTTGGCGCTTACAACGACTTCAGTGGCTGTGGTCTATGCAGTCTTGACCGAATACGATTTGCTGAAATTGCAGATAGGGTCTGTAATAATCGCAGTCACTTTTGTAAACGACATAATGACGCTTATTGGAATCAACATCTTGAGCCCCTCCTTCAATCTCTATACCCTGTTGTTCTTCGCAATAATTCTGTCAATGATATTAATCATCCCGAGGATGCTGAAATACGTCTTTATCAAATATGGGCGAAGATCTGTCGAAATAGAATTGAGGCTAATCTTGGCGTTAATCCTGGGCGTTGCGCTAATTGCCGATGTGGGCAAGCTGCATGCCGTTTTCGGCGTCTTTTTGCTTGGGTTTCTCTTTGCAAACAGCATTCAAAAATACGATGAGATAAGGTCCAAGATGAGGACAATCACATTCGCCTTGCTGTCGCCTGCATTTTTCATAAAGGCAGGCCTGTTGATAAGCCTGCCAACGGTTGCAAACAACATCGCCCTGGTTTTGGGAATTTTAGCCGCGAAGCTCTTGTCAAAGTTCGCTGGGACTTACCTGCTTTGCAAGAAGTGGATCCCAGAAGGCGCGGCATTTTCGACTCTCATGTTCTCCACAGGATTGACGGTCGGGATAATAACCGCCACGCTAGGGTTCGAGCTTGGCCTGCTGGACCGGACTCAATTTTCGATAATCGTAATTTCGGTAATCCTGAGCGCGATTGTGCCAACAATTATCGCAAAGAAGTATATCCCTAAAAAAATATGAGGCGACATGAAATGCCCGACTGCCGCTTCTTTATTGCGATGCATCCAAAGAAGTTAAATCAGGGGCAGCCAAATTATCGTATTGAAGGTCGATGAAAATGGGCTCTAAGGCAAACCGAATAATCGTTGCGATCGATGCATCCCCTATTTCAGAAACTGTGATGAGGGAAGCAGCCGAGATAGCCCGCTCACTGTCATCCGACGTATATGTTATAAGTGTCATACCTGTGCCTTCCTTGGTCATGTCCGAGAGCGATGTCGACAGCAAAGAGATCCGTGCTCAAGGCGATTCATATGCGGTTCTGCACAATTCGTTGATTACGAAGTACTTCTCGGATACCAAACTCCTGGTCGAATCAAAAGTTTTGCACGGCGATCCGGTTAAAAAGATATGCGAATTCGCCGAATCCATGAATGCCCGCCTAATAGTGCTTGGAAGCCGGGGCATGGGACACTTGCAGGCCTTCCTTTTGGGGAGCACCTCAGAAGGGGTGCTGAGAAACGCCAAGACTTCCGTAATGGTAGTCAAGTGATGTGGACGTCAAAGGCAGATGATTGCCATAATTGTTTCCAGCCAAATCTTAGGCCTTTGTAGGAATCTGCTTGAATGAAGAGACTTCAATCCTTGTTTTAATGGAATTTTCACTTAGACTTTATGACAAAGTATATAGCAAACGCCTATGACTGCTGGGACAAATTCATGCACAACGATGCGCTCGAGCATCTGAAGAAGAGCGCCGATTGCCTGAAACAAAGCTTCAGCAAAACGGATCTCTACAAAATGCTATGCAGGAATAGAGGCTTCCTGGAGAGGCTTAGGAACAGCGGCGAGTGTGAGAAATACGTGTACCTGATAGCCGATTTGCTGAATAATGCTGAACGGAGAGGTGAAGAGAGCAAGTTCGACGATGCTGTTGCAAGGCTTTACCGCGCAATTGAGATGCTTGCTGAATACAAGCTGAGAAAACTGGGGATAATGCTGGATAAGATCGATGAATGCAACCTTCCAGTGCAGATCAGGGACAAATGGAAGGACAAGATAAAGGAAGGCAGGATGGAGATAGCTCTTAAAGAGAAATATGCGCTTCTTAAGGATCTAAGAGACCCATTGGGCGAAAAATATGAGGACCGACAGCTTAAAGATCTCCTCAAGAAGCGCAACTATTCGATACTCGCCCACGGGCACGAGCATGTTGTACAAGATGATTATCAAAAACTGCTAGAAAAGGTCAAAATGATTGCAAGAGATGAAATCTCTATTCTTGAGCAGCTTCAAGAAGACGCAAAATTCCCTTCATTGAAAGACGATGATCTGCTCACGATAATTGGCATCAGGTGCCCCAAGCAATCTTAGGACGCAACATCGGCTTTTTTTAATCTCGTGCCCTTCTTGGATCAGCAAAAAATGGCAAATGGAAAAAATTTAGTTCACTTCAGGACCGCGCCTGTGGAGGCTGAAGTCACCATCCGGCTGTACCTGTAGAACGCCCCCTTCTTGTATTTCGGCTCAGGCGGCACCCACTTCGAGAGCCTTGACCTGATCTCCTCGTCGCTCAGATCCACTTCGAGGAGCCTCTTCTCCACGTCAATCCTCACCAGGTCCCCGTCCCTGACGGCTGCAATTGGACCGCCCTCGGCAGCCTCCGGGGAGACGTGCCCAATCATCATGCCATGAGTCGCGCCAGAGAACCTGCCGTCCGTTATCATCGCAACCTTCTCGCCGATGCCCATGCCCACGAGCATGGATGTGAGCTGGAGCATCTCCCTCATCCCAGGGCCGCCCTTTGGCCCTTCATACCTTATGATGACTGCGGTCCCCTCGGCGATCTTGCCTTCCGTTGCCGCGGCGATGCCGTCCTCCTCCCTGTCGAATACCAATGCCCTCCCCTCGAACTTCAGCCTCTTCAGCCCTGCGGTCTTTATGACCGCCCCGTCGGGCGCCAGGTTCCCCCTCAGCACAGCCAGTGTCCCAGTCGGCCTTATGGGGTCAAGCGCAGGCCTGATCGTGCCCCCGATGACGGATGCCCGCTCGACGCTCTTGCCTATGCTCTCACCTGTCACGGTGAGCGGCTTCGGATCGATTAGCCCCAACTGAGAGAGCTGCTTCATCAGCGCCATCACGCCGCCGGCCCTGTCGAGATCCTCCATCGGCACGTCCCCGGCAGGCATCATGCTCACGAGCTGCGGAGTCCTCCTGCTTATCTCGTCGAATGTCTCGAGCTTCAGAGGCACCCCGGCTTCGTGCGCGATCGCCATCAGGTGGAGTATCGCGTTCGTGGAGCCGCCCATCGAGACGTCGACCGTGATGGCATTCCGCAATGATGCTTCGGTCACTATCTTCGTTGGCGTTATCCCTGCCTTCATGAGATCCATTATCTTCATCCCGGCATGCTTAGCCAGCCTCAGCCTCCTTGCGTCGACAGCAGGGACGGTGCCGCTGCCCGGCAGCGATAGCCCCATCGCCTCGATGAGACATGCGAGCGTATTTGCAGTATACATCCCGGCGCATGACCCTGGGCCAGGGCAGGAGTACTCCTCTATCTCCTTGAGCTCCTCCTCACTCATCTTGCCGTTGAGGTACGCCCCTATGCTCTCGAAGGTCATGTCGAGAGACAGGCGCTTCCCCTTGTGCACGCCGCATAGCATCGGCCCCCCGGTAACGAAAATGGAAGGGACATCGACCCTGAGCGCTGCCATCACCATCCCAGGCTCAATCTTGTCGCAGCTGCAGACGAAGACAAGCCCGTCGAAGGAGTACGCATTCGCGACCACCTCGACCGAGTCCGCAACGATCTCCCGGCTGACTAGAGGGCTCCGCATCCCCTCGTGCCCCATCGCTATCCCGTCGCATATGCCTATCGTGTTGAACTCGAGGGGCGTGCCGCCAGCCATCCTGACGCCGGCCTTCACAGCCTCGGCAATCCTGTTCAGGTGGACGTGGCCCGGTATGATTTCGTTCCACGAGTTGACTATCCCAATTATCGGGCGAGATATCTCCTCGTCTATCAGCCCGAGGGCCTTGAAGAGTGCCCTGTGCGGCGCCTTCTGGATGCCTTTCTTGACGACGTCCGAGCGCATAGATACCACAGAGTCCATTTGAAAAGAATCGATATATAACACTTTGACCAACGGGCTAAACAAATGTGGGGGGCTTCTCCACGGACCTCTACCTGATGGCTCTGCTAATCCTCCTCTTCGGCGTATTCGCGGGCAGCCTAGGCGCAATGCTCGGCCTCGGCGGCGGGGTGCTGATGATCATCTTCCTCCTGCTCGCGCTGAACCTCCCTGCGCACCAAGCGGTCGCGCTGAGCCTTATAGCGGTCATAGCAAGCTCAAGCATGGCAGGCAGCGTCTACATAAAGGACAAGATGACGAATTTGAGGCTGGCGATGGTCCTCGAGGCATTCACGGTGACGGGCGCGGTAGCAGGGGCATACCTCGCGATAGGGATGCCCGTCTGGGTAATACAGGCCCTGCTGGGGTGCGTGCTTTTTTACACCTCGATCACAATGTTCAGGGAGAGGAAGGTTGACCCGGACGGCTCCGAGACTGCGCCCCGAGAAGGGGCGGGCGGGAGGGGGTCGGTCCTGGATGGTAGCTTCTATGACGAGCAGTCATCTGCGACTGTGAGCTATGGTGTGAAGAACCTCAAGCTGGGCTCGGTCACAAGTTTCATCGCAGGCGCCGTCTCCGGGATGGTCGGCATAGGGGGCGGTGTGATAAAGGTGCCGGTAATGAACCTTGTGATGAAGATACCAATCAAGGCTGCCGCTGCGACGAGCAACTTCATGGTAGGCGTGACTGCCGCAGCCAGTGCTGTGATTTACTTTGAGAGCGGCCTTGTCGACCTGAAGCTGGCAGCCCCGACAATAACGGGCATCATGATAGGGGCTTACATTGGCACCAGGCTCCTAGCAAAGTCGAGATCCGCAGTGGTAAGGAAGGTCCTGGCAGTGGTCCTCTCGTTCTTCGGCGCAGTCCTGATTCTTAAGGCTGGGGGGATCCTGGCTTGGTGACCGTGGAGGAGCTGATCTCGTGGGTCCTCAGGATAGGGGTGCTCAGCGGAGTCGCCATAACGGCCCTGGGGTTCTTCTTATCCGCGGATCTCGCCTGGGCAGGCGTCCTCATCCTGATACTTACCCCCTTCATGCGCGTGCTGATGGCAGGGGCATACTTCCTTGCCCGCAAGGAGTACCCTTTCTTCTTCCTTGCTGCATATGTGATAATGATGCTTGTGATAGGGAGTTTTTTGCGGATAAGTTAATCACGCAAGCCATCAAGTCACATCATTGCGAAGCCCGCACCCTTCACCCGTTGCTCTGCAGAACGACAACAGGATTTTTAAGAGGAGAGGGCTGATAGACAATTGGTGTCTTGTATGGTTAAGACGACGTTGAGCGTGCTCAAGGCGGATGTTGGCTCTCTTGCGGGGCACCATGTCGTGCACCCGATGCAGCTGAAGGCTGCCCAGGATGCCATGAAAGAGGCTAAAGACTCTGGGCTGATAAGCGACTTCCATGTCACAAACTGCGGTGATGACATCGAGCTGATCATCACTCACAAGAAGGGGGAGGACAACCCCGAGATACACAACCTGGCGTGGGAGACCTTCAAGAAGGCGGCAAAGGTCGCTGAAGATTTGGGGCTCTACGCCGCGGGGCAGGACCTCCTCTGCGAAGCGTTCTCCGGGAACCTGAAAGGCTTGGGCCCGGGATACGCCGAGATGGAGTTCGAGGAGAGGAAGAGCGAGCCCGTAGTCGTGTTCATGGCAGACAAGACCGAACCGGGGGCATTCAACCTCCCGCTCTACAAGGTCTTCGCCGACCCGTTCTCAACAGCCGGGCTTGTGATCGACCCGACGATGCACGACGGGTTTAATTTCCAAGTCTTGGACGTGCTGGACGGCACCTCCTTCGAGCTGAAGACCCCTGAGGAGTCCTACGACCTCCTTGCGCTCATCGGGACCACGGGGAGGTACATCCTAAAGAAGATCAGCAAGAAGGACGGGACTGTTGCTTCCAAAGTGAGCATCACGAGGCTTTGCCTCATAGCCGGCAGGTATGTCGGGAAGGACGACCCCGTCGCGATAGTCAGGGCGCAGCACGGCCTCCCGGCGGTCGGGGAGATCCTGGAGCCCTTTGCGTTCCCGCACCTAGTCGCGGGATGGATGCGCGGATCCCACTACGGCCCAATCATGCCCGTGGCGCAGAGGAACGCCCGGTGCACAAGGTTCGACGGCCCGCCGAGGCTCATAGCGCTGGGCTTCCAGATCAAGAACGGCAGGCTGACAGGTCCATCCGATCTCTTCGATGACCCTGCATTCGACATGACCAGGGCAAAGGCATGCGAGATAGCCGATTACATGAGGAGGCACGGCCCGTTCATGCCAGAGCGGCTTGGACCAGAGGAGATGGAATACACCACGATGCCCCAGGTGCTTGAAAAGCTCAAGTCGAGGGGCAAGAAGGAGGAGTAGCGCAGCGCGGCGCTGCTCCGATTGGAAGACCGGTGGCTGGCTTGCGGGTCAAGGTCTCTTACCTTTCCATCCTCAGGGACGCGACAGGCGTGAAGGAGGAGGAGATCCAGCTGGAGGAGGGCTCGACAGTCGAGGACCTCATTGGCTTCCTGATCGAGAAATACGGTGAGAAGGTGAGGCGCCTGCTCACCGACTCAGAGATCGAGCAAGGGATCATGATAACGCTGGACGGCGTCCTCCTCTCGAAGGCAGACATGAAGAACCCGATCTCCGACGGATCGGAGGTGCTTATCGGCCTCCCGCCCTTCGGGGGCTAGCCTTAACCGATCCGCAGCCAGAAGAGCAATATATTGTAATGGTGAACAAAATGGAACTCGAAACAGACGTTTTGGTGATAGGCGGGGGGCTCGCAGGGCTTTGCGCGGCGATCTCCTCAGCATCAGACCTCTCAAGGACGGCAATAGTCACAAAGACGCTGGTCGGCGGGGCGAACACGACCTCCATGGCTGCGGGCATACTCTCAGCCGTGACTGCGTTCGGCGACCCGGGGGACAGCACGGATCTGCATTTCCAGGACACGCTTCGAGGGGGGTGCATGATCAACGACAAGAAGCTTGCCAGGACAATGGCCAATGACATCTCGAAGTACTTCTCGCGCCTCGTCGAGCTTGGGGTGGAGTTTGAGGAGGAGAACGGGGAGATCAAGGCGTACCCAATACCAGGACACTCCAAGCCCAGGTCGTATTACATGAAGGGGAAGGCGACCGCCCTCCAAAAAGTCCTTCGGTCGACGGCAGAGGGGCTTGGCGTCAAATTCCTCGAGAGGACCATGGTCACAAGGATCGTGAAAGATGGAAAACGGGCGGTCGGAGCCATAGGCGCAAAGACCGACACCGGCGAGCCCGTCGTGATGAAGGCCAAATCGATCGTGGTTGCCACGGGCGGATCAGGGGAGATCTACTCGAAGACCCTGATGCCTGCAGGGTCGTCTGGCTACGGGTGCAGCCTGGCGTTCAGGGCAGGGGCCGAGCTGGTGGACATGGAGTTTGTCCAGTTCTACCCCATGATGGTCGCCCAGGAAGGGCTCCCCAAGCTCTTCATAGAGTATTCCCAGCTCCTAAGGAACGGCGGGGACGTCCTGGACGAGGAAGGGAACTCGATCTTCAAGAAGAACGGAATAAGCGAGCCGTGGAAGATGACGAGGGACGCCTTCTCGATACTCATAGCCAAGGAGATGCTCTCCGGCGGCAGGGAGAGGAAGGTCTTCCTGGACTGCAGGGGCATCAAGGACAGCGATCTGGAAGGCAACCCTGCCTTGAGGGCAGCGGTAAAGGATCTCGAGTCAAGGAGGGTCCCGCTCAGGACAGAGAAGGTCTCGATCTCGCCTTATGCCCACTTCATGATGGGCGGGATAAAAACGGACGCAAACGGGGCCACGTCAGTGGAGGGGCTATTTGCCGCTGGCGAGTCGGTCGGCGGCCCTCACGGGGCGAACAGGATCGGCGGAAACGCATTCGCCGCTGCCATAGCATTCGGGTTCAGGTCCGGAATGGCTGCTTCGATGCATGCGAGCACGGTCGACAAGGGCGATCCCGGCGCGTTCAAAGCAGATCCTGAGTTTCCCTACCAAGGCTCATACGGAGAGGGCAAAGTGCTTGCAAAGGATGCGATCAGCACAATCAGGGAGACGATGTGGAAGGATGTCGGGATCATAAGGAACGCAACGGGGCTTCAGGAGGCATTGGCTACATTCAACCGGATCAGGGAGGATGGCATACGCACCGAAAATAGCTTGGAACTGACGCTCGTCCAGATGATGCTCGACATGGCGGAAGTGACTGCAATGGCTGCATCGCTCAGGGAGGAGAGCCGGGGGGCGCATTACAGGGCTGATTTCCCGAAAGAAGACGAAAAATGGATGAAGCGCACTGTCATCGCGCTCAAGGAAGGCAACTGCGAAGTGGCTTACATCCCTGTCGAATGAAACGCTAAAACAAAATCCATTTTTTCTTTTTCCAGCCAACTTTAGAAATTTTACGCGGGCATTTGTTTTTTGCAATAATTTTAGCTCCAAATATCGAATCGCTTAAATATCCCCCGCCTGAATCACTCCATAAACATCAGAAGCAAGGGGGAAAATTCATGAGTGAGATATGGACACCACTTATGGTCGGACTCAACATAGAGACCATGCTCCCGCTAGTGGCAGGCGTGGTCGCGCTGCTCTACGCAGGGTACCTTGCGATGAGCGTGATCAGGGAGGACGAGGGCACTGACGAAATGAAGAGGATTGCTAAAGCAATCCGGGAAGGCGGCAACGCTTACCTCAACCGCCAGTACAAGACGGTCGCAATCTTCGCCGCCGTGATCGCAGTTGTCCTGGTGCTGGCCATCAACTGGCAGACTGCGCTCGGCTTCGCGGTCGGCGCGACGCTCTCAGCCTTCTGCGGTTACGTGGGCATGAAGATGACGACTGCTGGGAACGTCAGGACGGCGAACAAGGCGAAGCAGGGTTTGCAGGCAGCCCTCTCGCTGGCATTCAAAGGCGGTGCAGTCTCCGGATTCACGATCGTCGGGCTCGCGCTGCTGGGGCTTACGTCATTCTACATCCTCTTCGGCGACGCTAACCTTCTCGTAGGATTCGGTTTCGGCGCATGCCTCATAAGCCTCTTCGCGAGGGTCGGCGGCGGAATCTACACTAAAGCGGCAGACGTAGGTGCAGACCTGGTCGGCAAGGTCGAGGCAGGGATACCCGAAGACGACCCGCGCAACCCAGCCGTTATCGCTGACAACGTGGGCGACGCAGTGGGCGACTGCGCCGGCATGGGAGCTGACTTGTTTGAGACCTATGTTGTGACCGCGCTGGCCGCGATGCTTTTGGCTTCATCGCCAGCAGTCCTCGCGAAATTCGGGGCGAGCGGAATCGCCCTGCCGCTGGTGATCGGCGCCATGGCCATCTTCGCCACGGTGATAGGGACTTTCTTCGTGAGGCTCGGCAAGGAAGGGAAGATAATGAACGCCCTTTACAAGGGGCTTGCTGCCACGATCGTCGTCTCGGCGGTCGCCTTCTACATCGTCACTTACTACTTCATGGGAGGGGATCTCGGCGTCTACGTATGCTCCATAGTCGGGCTCGTTGTGATGGTATGCATGGTGGTTATAACAGACTACTTCACATCGTATTCGCACAAGCCAGTGCTCTTCGTCTCTGAAGCCTCCAAGACCGGCGCGGGCACCAACCTCATAGCAGGGCTTGGGATGGGCATGCGGAGCACATTCCTCCCTGTAATCGTCATCGTTGCAGGCATACTGGCCTCTTATTTCATCGCCGGCGGCGCATCTTCTCCAGAGCTTGGAGTCTATGGCATTGCAATCGCTGCAGCAGCTATGCTGTCCACAACCGGCATGATAGTCTCGATCGATGCCTACGGACCGATAACGGACAATGCAGGAGGGATCGCAGAGATGGCAAACCTCCCGAAGGAAGTCCGAGACGTGACGGATCCGCTCGATGCGGTCGGGAACACAACGAAGGCTGTGACCAAAGGATACGCGATCGGTTCTGCTGCACTCGCAGCCCTCTCGCTGTTTGCGGCATACAAGGATGAGATTGTCAAGAGGGTTGGATCTGTGGTGCTTTCGATAGAGGATCCGTTTGTGCTTGCTGGTCTCCTGTTGGGCGCTGCAATACCTTTCCTATTCGCATCGATGCTGATGACTGCTGTCGGGAGGGCAGCATTCCAGATTGTCGAGGAGGTCAGGAGGCAGTTCCGCGAGATCAAGGGCATCATGGAAGGGACCGCTAAGCCGGACTACGGCAGGGCGGTCGACATAGTGACCAAGGCTGCACTGAAGGAGCTGGCGGCGCCTGCGCTCATTGCGATACTCTCGCCCCTGCTGGTCGGGTTCCTGCTCAACGAGAGGGCTCTCGGAGGGATGCTCATGGGAGTGATCCTGTCTGGGGTGCTTCTCGCGCTGCTCATGACCACAGGGGGAGCTATGTGGGACAATGCAAAGAAGTACATCGAGCTCGGCAACTTCGGCGGCAAGAAGAGCCCGGCCCATGCTGCTGCGGTAGTCGGGGACACGGTCGGAGACCCATTCAAGGACACTGCAGGCCCTGCGATCAACCCGCTCATCAAAGTGATGAACACGATCTCGATACTCTTCATTGCCTTAATCCTTATGTACTCTCTCCTCTAATCTTTTTTTACAGGTGGGCTTTTTGCCAGAGAGGACTTTTCTGATCAGGGTAAAGGAGGACACTTACATCAGCCTGCTGGAGCTGCAGAAGACGCTGAGGTTCCAGGACAGCCAAGACAGGCGCAGGAAGACAATGGACTATGTGATCAGGTACTTGCTCAAGAGCGAGGCAGAGTCGAGAAGGCGGATCTAAGCCCATCCACACCCTGTTTTGTTGGGCATTTTCAGGAACTTCATGCAAATAATGGCAGAACGCGGCTTGAATCGAAAACCGCCGTCTCTAATTGGATATTGTATGGGAAATGCCTCAGATACCCTAGGGGCCCTCATCTTTCCCATCGGTTTGCATGACTATCTTCATCGGCAAAAGAGATATTATCCGAAGGCGTGTATCAACTTTTCGATGCGAATATGCCCGATCAAGACGAGCACGTTATTGAAGCGATAGGCAGGTCACGCATTGTGATCAGGGACGGGCTGGTGATCGAGGTTGGCTCGCCCATGATCAGGGAATGCCCGCTCGCGAAGAAGTTCTCCACCCCAGTAGACATAATCACCCCAGAGAAGGTCCGCAAAAACATAGAGGGCAGGATCAGATCGTATGGAATGTGCACCGGGGACCGTTTGCTCGAGTCATCGCAGGACTTTGTCACCTTTGGCGCATCCGAAATTATAAGCCAAGGGCTAAGGTCGAAGGTCTTGGGCGCAGCTGTGATAGTCTGCGAGGGTGCAGGGACAGTCATAACACTGAATCCGGACTTGGTCCAAGGGATAGGCGGGAGGATGTCCGGGCTGGTTTCGACTTCGCCTATCCCAAGGCTCATCGAAAGGATAGAGGCAATTGGCGGGGCTGTCCTTGATCGCGAGACCGCAAGGATCGACCAGGTGGAGGGGACTGATCTCGCGTACCGAAAGGGATACTCGGATGTTGCGGTCACTATAACCGACCCCGCAGATGGTGAGAGGATAAGGGCAAAGCATCCAGACGCGCTCATATTCGGAGTCCACCTGACGGGGATCGGGAAGGATGATGCCTTCAGGATGGTCGAGGTTGCGGACTTGGTGTCGGGTTGCGCATCCAAGTGGATCAGGGAGGCGGCTGCCGAGAAGGCGCTGATTCAGGCGGGTTCAGCAGTCCCAGTTTTCGCGTTCACGGAGAGGGGGAAATGCCTAGTCCTGGAGAAGGTGAAGGCGAGCAGGCAAAAGTTCCTTATCAAGGTCGAGAAGATCCCGTATGCGGCAGAGAAGTGCCCGGATCCGCTTGTTTGATCATCTGATCACGAACTCGCAATATGGGTCTCCTAGCTTCATGCACTTCACTTCAGTACCCCTGCATGCCTTGTCGAATACCTTGCTGACCAGCCCAACGAAGAACCCAAGCAGGAAGCGGTTCTCGTAGTCGAGCAGCTCCCATGTTATGAGCTCCTCGAAGTTCTCTGTCGCCCTTATGACCACCACTTTCCCGAACTCATCGCACTCTGCAAGTTCGAACTTCCCCCAGCCCAGCGCCTGGAGCACTGCGAGCCCAATCTTGATGCGGTGCCTGTCGCTCAGACCCTTTATCTCAAGTAGGGTCTTCCCGTGCGCCTCCCCGAAGTCGTTGCCCATGTTCCAGAGCATCAGCATTGCGTCGCCCTTGTATCTCCTGATCATCCCCATCACGAGGTTCTTCCAGCCCGAAGTTGTCATCGCAGCCACCTGCATAGGGCGACCGGAGATGTTCAGTATCACCGGGTAACCGTTCACGTTGTAGATCAGCCCGGGGACGCCAGAATCGGCGCACTCGAGGTAAACTAGCCGCGACCCAAATTTTTCTTTTATATTTTTTATCATTTCCTCTTTCAATTCAGGGGCATCTGTAAGGTCCAAAGTTATAAAGTTATGAACGGCGTCTTCGCTTCTATGAGAAGATATGCTTAAAAAACAAATTTTGTTTTCATTCAATATCCTCAGGAGTTCTAGAGTAGGATCAAAGTCAGGCATAGTTATTTTAGCGGCTATGTACAGTCCACAAAATTGTTTTTCCGGTTCATAGTATATGTCGTTGATATGGACGGGCATCATAAGTTTGCACGCACATATTCAATTATTACCTTCTGCAGGGATATTTTTTAAGGCTTGGGATTTTTTTCGCATTTAAGCTGTTTGAAAATCAAATAATGAAAAATAACCAATTTTTGCCTAATCTAGGCGATTTTCGAAATTAATTTATTACTTTTTGCCTGAAAAAACCCATCCATCACCAGTCCTTGCCGCTTTTTGCGCGCCAGCCAACTTTCGCATAATTGATCTGATCTGGTGCTGGCTTACATTGATCCTTTCGCTCATCTCGGTCGAAGTAAGGGGTCGGTCGCAGTTAGAAAGCATCTCTGTCACTGTTCTCTCCAGGTACTCGAGCCTCGACGGCCTTGACAAGTCGCCTCTCGCTGGATATTGGATGCCTGGCAGGCCGTATATGCCCTCGCCCTTCACAGTCCTTGCTAGCAGGCGCACGGCGCCGCCCCTCGCAAGGGACCTTAGCTGGGCGGTAACCGTCCTGGCATCGAACGAAAGGCGGAGCTCAGAGACCAGCTCCTCAGGAGTGAGCCACTTTTCCCGGAGCAGTTGGACTATGGCAGACCTGCACTCCGAAGCCACCCTCCTGCTCCTATTCTTCAGGATAGTCTCAACAAAACGAGAGTTGACCTCGCCTATATCAGCCCCACTAGAGGCCATGCTCAGACCATCGTGGTCGCCTTCAAGTACGACGTATATTCCGAAAGAGGTTGCCAACCGCGCTTCATCCACCCCGATCCGTCTCCTGGGGGATACGAGTATGGACCTGGCGTCGAGCCTCTGTCGTATGTCAGAGAGCTTTACAATCTCCTCGTAAAAAGCACCCTTCCGGGCGCTGGTGAGCATGTCCGCCACGACGGGTGGCGGCCCAGGTTCATAGAATGCCACTATCCAGGGGAGCGTGGCGTTGACTTTGCTTGCCTGCGATCCCCCAACCAGTGCTTGGAACGTCAAGACCATTGCACTCGCCTGTGTTAATGGTGAGTTTTGTCATATAATAATTTATGGTTTTTTAGCAAATATCTCAAGATATCTGATACCAACAGTTCTTTCACTTGGATCTAGATTCTAGCGTTCATAGTAAACAAATTTACAGAAGTGCCGACGAAGGGTTTAGGAAAATAGAAAAATAAACTAAATAATAATTTAACCAGGTATGCAATTTTAGCTTAAAACTCCTAATTAATTTGGAACAAAATTTTCGGGGCACGCCTGTAGGCCGTTTCTCAGAGGCACTAAACTCCTGAAATAATTTTTTATTTCCCAATTTTTCCATAATAAGAAACCAAAAGGAAAAATTTCTGCAAATCCCATTGTCGCACCATTTCCCATTCTAGGTGAGATTGGGAAATGATAAGAAACGGCGACCCCAGGTCAACAAAATTCGGATCGTCTTCCCCTTCAACTTCCCAAACCGCAAGGATATTTCTTTCCGCACAGACTTTTTCACTCGCCAGTGCCGAACCCTTCACGCCCACTGCGCTGATCGCCCCTGAGGCGCAGAAAAATATTGGCCTCCGCACAAGGCACGCGATTTGATGGTGGAGTGCAACCGTCCAGCTTTAATTAATTTCTTTGCATTATTTTCTAAAATATCCATAACTTTTATTTTTAGAAAAAATTTCAATATTTATTGATTTAGTTAGCAACAACTTCAATAAGATAAGAAAAGGAATATAAGGTAAAATGTTATTAATTATACCTATAATTATGGTAAAAAATCAAAAAATAAAAAATGTTATTGTTTATATAAACTTTTTCAACCATTAAAATAAAAAAAGTTATCCATCCCTATAAACAGGTAATAGGAACGCTTATAAACTTACGGGAAATTTGGAGTGCAAAGGGGGAGCTCCTGGAAAGGGGCTGAGAGGGCGACTGGATCCGTCGCCGACCCTTTGAACCTGAACTGGGCAATTCCAGCGGAGGGATATGCTGTTTGTATTCAAAAAGGCAAAATCTTGTGAATGAGCCTAATTACGGCAATAAGAAAATAATACATTTAAAAACTCCAACTTACCGGTTAGTCCTTTCATCAATATTTGTCGCGCTCGGTGTTTCTTTATCGATTTTTCCAGGGGCATTCCCAGCGGGGCCAACAAAGGTCTTCCCTTTCCAACACATGATAAATGTGGTCGCGGGGATCCTGCTCGGTCCGCTGAACGCGGGCGTTGTGGCCGGGCTGATCGGCATAATAAGGATAGGCATAGGGACAGGCACTTTTTTCGCCTTGCCAGGCGGGATCCCAGGCGCATTGGTGGTCGGTTTGGTTTACAATTATTTAGTTAGGAAAGACGCGGTCGCCCTCACAGAGCCGTTGGGTACGGCGATCGGGGCTTTGCTGAGTGCGTTCCTGGTTGCGCCAGCCATTGGTGCAGCCCAGTTGCCCCCATTTCTCGGGCTGACTGCCCAGTGGCAGCTGTTCACAATCTTTTTCCTGATGAGCAGCATCCCCGGGGCACTCATGGGTTATCTTGTAGTTTTGGCCCTCAAGAGGAGGGGCGTAATTGAAGGTGATTAGCTACGCGGCGATCAAGGGCAAGAAGACGCTGATACGCGGGGAGGTCGGGAAAGGGAAGACCGTCCTGCTCAGCCGCCTCCTGGCTGAGGCTGCCGAGTCGGAAGGGCCCGGCGCAATAACTGTGATCGAGATGGCCCCAGGAGAGAGGTCCGTGGAGGGGAGAAAGGTGGGCGGGCGGCTTGCCATCCCCGCTTCTACAAGGGTGCGGATACGGTACGCCGCTCCGGGGCATATAGTCGCGCCCCGCCTGGAGGGTGCGACCGCAGAAGAAGTTGTGCGCCTGGCCAAGCAGAACGCCTTGGCGATCGAGCCATGTTTATCGCAGTACATTGCAATGCCTACGCCTGTGCTTTTTGCGAACGACATTACGATCTACCTCCAATGCGGAAGCGCAGATCTGATCGGTGAAGCAGTGGCCCTGGCGGAGACCTTTGTCGGGACTGCATACTGGGGGGATTTCTTCGACGACAAGGGATCTGGAATAAACGACAAGGAAAGACGGCAGCTTGGAAAGCTGATGGATTTGTTCGATGTTGTTTTGGATCTTTGAAAAGATTTTATACCCTCCGATCCGACATATTAGGGAAACAGGGTGTAATGCGTGCCCAAGCAGAGGCTGGAGCTGAGGGATGTCCCGTCCTGGAGGGAAGTTGAGCTCCTCGTCAGTTCGATGATCAAGGCCTACAGGCAAGGCGAGGCGCCGCTCAGGGACCTCTGCGTCATAGGCTTGCTCGCCACGACCGGGATAAGGACCTCTGAACTCCTGCTCCTCAAGAAGTCCGACTTTGACTTCGAGACCAACATCATCACGATAACCCAGCTGAAGAAGAAGGACGAATTCGCCAGGCAGACTATCCTCAGCCAGGACTTGAAGGCATACGTCAAAGAGTACTTCAAGCAGATAGGGGGCGAGAGGGTTTTCGACCTGAGCAGGCGCCAGGTGCTCAACATAACCCACAGGTACACGCAGAGGTTTTTGGGCAGGCGCATCAGGAGCCACGCCCTGCGCCACGCCTACGCAATACGTATCCTCGAGAAGACCAGGGATATAGAGCTCTGCAGGAGGCTGATCGGTCACTCGAGGCTGGAGACCGTTAAGATCTATCTGGACTTCACGATAGGCGACAGGATGAAAGAGGTTTCAGATGCGATAAAGATAAACTGACTAAAGGTATGACGGTAATCAAAAATGGCAAAGCTGAAACTTGATGATGTCCCAACTTGGTCGGAAGTCGGCGAGTTCCTGGACAGGATAAGGGCCCTGTACAGGAAGAAGGAGATAAGCCTCAGGGACTTCGTCCTGATGAGCCTCTATCCGACTACAGGCATGAAGACGTCCGAGCTTCTCTCGATCAGGAAAGGGGACATTGATTTCCAGCAGGGGGTAGTCCGTGTCGGGCAGGAGGGGGATAAGCGCGAGGTTCTGATAATGCCCTCGATACTGCCCTATCTCAAGGACCATGCAAAGGACAAGAGAGCAGAGGAAAGGATCTTTGGGCTGACCCGCAGGCAAGCGCTCAACATAAACCACAAGTACACCGAGATGATCCTCGGGAGGAGGATAAGGGTCGCTAGTTGGAGGCATGCCTTCGCGATCCGGCTGCTGGAGACTGTGCGGGACCCCTCGATCTGCAGGAAGATCTTGGGACAGAGATCCTCGAAGGGGGTAAGCGCTTACCAGCAGATTTTGCAGAGGAGCCTCAAGGAGGAGCTGATCAAGTCGATTGGCGGATGATGGGGTGGTCCCTGAGCTACTCGAGTTTCCCGCGCAGCCTTGCTTGTCAGCTACTCCTCTTCGCCAAGTACCGCTTCAGGATCGGCTTCAGCATGAGGATCCGCCTCTTGGCAACCTGCATGATCAAGAACTTCGGCCGCAGGTAGAATTTCCTGTAAGCCATCGAGACTAGCGAGCGGATCTCCTCAGCAGTCATCTCGAAAGTCCGCATGACCGGCTTGATCGTGGTGAATTTCGACCAGTCTTCAGTTTCCAGGAGATTGTTCGCTTTGGCGAAATCGTAAACCTCCGTTCCAGGGTACGGGGTCATCGCCGTGAACTGCGCATAGTCAATCCCCGATTGGATCGCGAATTTTATGGTCTCCATCGCTTCCTCCTTGCTCTCTCCAGGGGTCCCGATTATGAACGATCCGGTCACCTCCAGACCTGCTTTCTTGGCTGAAGAGATGGCTGATCTGACCTGCCCCAGCGTTATGCCTTTCCTCATTATGCGCAGGACCCTCTCAGAGGCGGACTCGATGCCCATGTAGAACATCAGTGCCCCGGCACGCCTGAATGCCTGGAGAACCTCGCTGGAGATCGTGTCCACCCTGGAACCGAATGCCCAGGAGATGTCAAGTTTCCGGAGCAGCCCTGCCAATCGGAAAGAACGCTTTTTGTTTATTGTGAATGTGTCGTCTACAAACTCAATGAAATTTATCCGGTACTTGTCCACCAGTTCACTGACCTCCTCGACCACGTTCTCAGGGCTCCTCGCGCGGAATGTGTTGCCATAGATCCTAGAAGAAGCGCAGAATATGCACCTGAACGGGCACCCTCTGCTCGTGATCACATTCCCTATGGGCGTCCTTTCGCCGAGCGCTGTGTACTGCTCCATCGGCAACAGATGCCTCGCAGGGAAAGGGAGGCTGTCAAGATCCTCGATCAGGCGGCGCGGCCTGGTCTTTCGGATCTTCCCCCCTTCCCTAATCGCAATCCCGTCGACTGCATCCAGCGGTCTTCCATCCTCGACAGAACGCACGAGGTCCAGCATTGTGGCTTCGCCCTCGCCGATCACCCCGACATCGATCGCAGGGCACATGCCCATTGTCTCCTCGGGCAGGAACGTGATGTGACAGCCTCCGAGTACTGTAACTGTGCCTGGCATCTTTTGTTTTATTTTTGTGATTAAACTCACAGCATTGCCTATGTTTGGAGTCGTTGATGTGACTCCTATCACATCTGGCTTCATCGACTGTAACTTTTTAATCACGCCTTCTTGTGATTCGCATGAGATTGGTGCATCAATCATAGTCACATCATAGCCGTCCCTTTCAAGGACCGCGCCAATGTACGCCAGCCCCAAGGGCGGTGCATTCAGGCCCAATGCAGACTGGATTTCGAAACTCTGGTGGGCAGGAGGATTGACGAGAGCAACCTTCAACCAAACCCCCCTTGATCATCTAAGACAGCATAGTATTTTAATGTAGGGCAGACGGTGGTCGAGAATTTTTAGCCAAAAGGAATAAAATTGGTGCACCCGCCATAATTTCCGCTGAGCAGTATGTCCATCCAAGCGTATTCAATGGGTAAAAAAGAGATCAAGGAAGTGCAGTCCAGGAAGCTTAAAGAAGTCGTCGCCAGGGTCTACGAGAACTCGCCCTTCTATAGGCGGAGGCTGAAGGAGGCAGGGATCGACATCACAAACTTCCGTCCTGAAGACATCAGGAAGATCCCGTTCACGACCAAGACCGATCTGCGCGACAATTATCCGCTCGGGCTCATATCAGTCGATAAGTCCAAGATCGTGAGGATGCATGCATCTTCAGGCACCACAGGGAACCCGACAGTGGTGGCATACACCAAGAGGGACATAGACGCTTGGGCTGAGCTTAACAAGAGGTGCCTCGAGGTCTGTGGGGTCACGAGCGACGACGTAGTGCAGGTGGCCTACGGGTATGGTCTCTTCACCGGCGGGCTCGGCCTCCACTACGGGGCAGAGCGTCTAGGATCCAAGGTAATACCCGCGAGCACAGGCAACACGAAGAGGCAACTCAAGTTGATGAAAGATCTGGGCACAACAGTGCTGGCGTGCACGCCGTCGTATGCACTCTTCCTTTCGGAGAGCGCAAAGGAGGAAGGGATTGACCCGAAGAAAGACCTTAAGCTGAGGGTTGGAGTATTGGGGGCAGAGCCCTGGTCGGAGAGCACGCGGAAAGTCCTGGAGGAGGAATTCGTCCAGTCTGCGCATGACATTTATGGGATGTCGGAGCTCAATGGTCCAGGCGTTGCAATAGAGTGCAGGAAGAAGAACGGCTTGCACGTCTGGGAAGACCACTACTTCGTGGAGATAATCGATCCCAACACAGGTGAAGTTCTCGAGCCCGGGGAGAAAGGGGAGATGGTAGTCACGACGCTGGAGAAGGAGGGGATGCCGCTCCTCAGGTACCGGACGCGCGACATAACAATACTGGACGACGAGGTCTGCGAGTGCGGCATGGCTCATGCAAGGATAAAGAAGATCCTTGGCAGGACCGACGATATGCTGAAGATCAGGGGGATTTGCATCTTCCCGAGCCAGATCGAAGAGGTCATATCGGGCTTCGAGGGGCTAACGCCATTCTACCAGCTCGTAGTCGACAGAGATGGCCCGCTGGACCGCCTGCTTGTGAAGGTGGAAGTGTCCGAGAACTTCAAGAGCGACAGGCTGACAGAAATAGTCGACCTCCAGAAGCGCCTCGAGGAAGAGCTAAGGGATGTGCTGAGCATAAGCGCAGCGGTCGAGCTCACAGAGCCGAGGACGCTGCCAAGGAGCGAAGGAAAAGCTCAAAGGATAATAGACCTAAGGAAGATTTAGGGGGATTTTTGATGGTCAAGCAGTTCAGCATATTCCTCGAGAACAAGCCAGGAAGGCTCTCGAACTTGATCGATTTATTTGAAAGGAACCAGATAAGGGTCCTCGCAATGGGCATAGCCGAGGCGGGGAACTATGGCATCGTGAGGTGCATACTGGATGCCCCGGAGAAGGCTGCAGAAGCGCTTAGAAACGCCAACACTGCAGTGAACCTGGTCGAAGTGCTAATAATAGACATGGAAGATCTCCACAACGCGGTCAAGGTCCTCGGCGAGAAAGGCATCAATGTCGACTATGCGTACACAATGGACTTGGGCAGGATAGTTATAAAGGTCGACGACGAGTCGAAAGCCAAGAATGCGCTATCCGAGGCGGGGATCAAGACTTACTGAGATCGATCTCCCTTCCTCCGCCCCTTTCATAAGTAACGCACTGCGAAGGGAACCTCTCCAGGAGCGTCTTTGAGACCAAACCTGCCTCAGTCCATCCGCACATCGCCACGCCACAGGGCACAATGCAGTTCGGGTGCACGTTGTTCTCGGTGGCCTTGACGTAAATGGGGTTCTCGCAGATCCTCCTCGTGATCTCCCTTACCTTCAGCGGTGACGAGGACAAAGCCTTGCCAAAGTCATTCACGAGAGGGCAGGACGACTCGACAACAAACGAGATTGATCCAGCCTCGAATGTGGCAACCACCCTGCTTTTGTGGTTGCACACGTTTGAGTCCAGAACGAACGAAGTAGCCATTAGGATCAGATTAGATTGAACTGATGCATGTTATAATATTTCCTTTTTTTGGCGGGGCAAAATGAGATCATCAAATTGTGCAATTTTTTAAATTTCCCCTCTAGCTTCTCTATATAAAAGTAAACTGGTAAACAATATTCGTTTGGGGCGCAAGCAAGAACTGTCATTACATGCATGCAAAAATTGATGGAAGATCGGTGCAGCAGATTTTGGTAAACCTTTTAAGCTCAGACCCATGTTAATGAGAAATCCAGAGATGGTAAAAATGGCAAAGTGTCCGAAGTGTGGAACTGAGGTCGCAAAACCAGAAAAAACTTGGACGCTAGCACCCAAGGGCAAGAAGGCAGTAACTGTCGGGCTTTACAAGTGCCCAAGCTGCGGGGCTTTCTTTAGGGCCTCATCAAAGTAATTTTCTATTTTATTTCTTTTTTATTTTATTTTTATATCATTTCCTTCCACTGGTCTGCTTTCTTTCTTGCTTTTCAGGCCTTCAGCGAACCTGACCACCCTCTCGAGGCCCTCCTCCAACAATTCCCGTTGGACTGCATAGCAGAGCCTGAAGTGGTTCCTGTCGTCTCCAAAATACTCGCCAGGAATCACGGTCACCCCCTCGCGTTCCAAGAGTCCCTCGCAAAATTCCAAGCTAGAGCAGAAGGCATGGTCTATCTTCGGATAGGCATAAAATCCGCCCTCAGGCTCGGGGCATGCTATCGCGCCGGCGGAGTTCAACCTGTCCAAAACAATTTCCAGGTTGCGCCTGCAGTCCGCAAGGTTTCTCTCAAGGTATTTCCGGTAGACTTCAAGCGCCCGCAGGCAGCCGTATTGGGCGAATGTCGATGGCGAGCTCACTGCATGCTCTTGGACCATGTGCAGGCGATCTACCAGTTTTTTTGGCCCTGCTGCGAAACCCACTCTCCAACCGGTCATGCAGAAGACCTTGGAGAAGCCGTCAGTCACTACCACCCGATCCCTTAGGCCTTCTATTGAAGCGGGCGATACGAAGCGCCTGCCGCCGTAGACATAAGCCCAATCTATCTCGTCGGAAAGGACGAGCAAGTCGTGGTCCTCTGCCAAATCTCTGACCAGCCTCAGGTCTGACTCGTCAAGAATGCCCCCGGTGGGGTTGTTCGGCGAGTTCAGGACGATGGCGCGCGTCCTCCCATCGACCGCGGACTTGAGCGCCTCCTCGTCGAGATGGAATGGAGCTTCTGCCCACACCTCAACTGTCCTTATCCCAAGCATCTCAGGCACTGCCTTGAAGCTGGTCCAGAAAGGCTTTATGAGCACGACAGAGTCTCCCGGGCAAAGTAGCGAGGCGAAGAAGGCGTAGTTCGCGAACTTTCCCCCTGTCGTGACAAGGATCTCGTCCATGGAATATTCGATCTGCCGGGTCGATTTGAGGAAGGCTGCCAATGCCTCCCTGAGCTCTGGAATGCCCCAGCTCGGGCTGTACCTGAACTTCCCATTCGACAATGCCTGCCTTGTAGCCTCCACAGCCTCCTCTGGGGGCGGGAAATCAGGCTCTGCCACATCAAACCTTATGACTCCAACTGGGGGGGCGCAGCCCTTTTCCAGGAACGAGATCGGCGACGGGCAGATTTTACCAAACCTTTCTTTGGGCATCACTATCTTCTTCAGCTAATACTGATATATAACTTCGGCAGAGATGAAAGTGACTGTGCATGGCCGACACTTTGTGGGTGTACCTCCAGGGTTTTCTGACGCTGTTCATCATATTTGACCCCATAGGCAATGTCCCGCTCTTCCATGCCTTCACGAGCTCTTTTGAGGCGCAGAAGAAGATCAAAATACTGAACGACTCGGTGAAGGTTGCATTCATAATTTTAGCCGTTTTCGCGGTTATAGGGACCTACATACTCGATTTTTTCAACATATCGATGAACGACTTCAAGATAGCTGGCGGGGTGCTCCTGTTCATAATGTCCATCGAGGGCCTCTTGGGCAAGGAGGAGGGGCGCTGGATGAACAGGGAAGATGTAGCAATAGTCCCCCTCGCTACCCCGCTCATGGCAGGCCCGGGCAGCATCTACACGGTCATGTATTTGATGCAGCCTCCAAACGGTCCTTTGGTGGCATTTTTCGCAATAATAACGAATGTCATCCTGCAGTGGGCGCTCCTGAGATCCTCCAACAAGCTCATGAAGGTGCTTGGGAGGGCGGGATCAACGATTATATCAAGGGTAATGGCATTCATACTATCTGCAATTGCGATAGGCATGATAAGGAGCGGGCTGGTTGGAGCATATATTGGAGGGTAGAGTCCGCGGCTGCACGGCTAACAGTCTATGTCTTAATGGAGGTCTGAATATGTCCCTTGATTTCAGCCTGCCTTGCGGAGGCAACGAAAAGCTGAGGGCAATAGTCCAGAAGATCGAGAAGGATGAGAGGCTCAAGGCAATTTGGAAGTGCTCGAACATAATGGCCATCGATCGGCTCGGGTATACCGATCACGGAGTCACGCATGTCAAGATAGTCGCGAATTCGGCTCTTAAGATACTCAGGATCCTCATGAAAAACGGCGTTGTGCCGGGCATAATGAAGGATTATGCGATGGGGAAAGAGGATGCGGAGGTTGTGGTCGTCCTTGGGGCCCTCTTCCATGATGCGGGCATGATCGTAGCCAGGCAGGGGCACGAGCTGTTCGGTGCGGCTGTCGCGATGAATGCGCTGTCGGCTATACTTGATGGCATCTACAGCCCCTATGACGCAACAGTTGTGACTTCAGAAGTGATGCATGCGATCGTGTCACATGAAGAGCCGCACAGGCCGCTGACTTTGGAGGGGGGCGTGGTGAAGGTGGCAGATGCCCTCGACATGGAAAAGGGGAGGGCCAGGCTCCCATTTGAGGCAGGGAAGATCGACATCCACTCGGTCTCGGCACTGAGCGTGGAAAAGGTGAGGATACAGGAAGGGATCGCGCCAGAGAAGCCGGTGATAGTTAGGATTTCATTGTCGAACTCCGCAGGGATTTTCCAGATAGACGAGCTTCTTAAGCCCAGGATTGAGAGCTCAGGCCTGGGAAATTACATCCATGTCATTGCAGAGATCACCGGAGCCGAGGAGAAGAACATAATAAGGAAGTTCGAGTTCTGATCCTTCGCTGGGCTGCAGGGCCAATCCGCAGGGGGAAGGCTTTTTTGCAGGGCAACGCAATGATATATGGTGTGTTAAATGGTTTTCAAGGCTACCTGGGAAGATTTTATCGCAGTATACAGGAAGAGCGGCCAGCCAGGGCTAATGCTCAGGACGCTCAGGTACAGCAAAGGGATGACGATCGAGGAGCTTTCTGCAAGGACGGGAATAAGCGAGTCAGATCTGATCGCAATTGAAGGCGGGGCAAGCGACCACCGGCTTTCTGAAGACGAACCGATAATCAAGAAGATCTTTGAGACATTGATTGTTCAAGAGGAAAAGGAATGAAAGATAGGGTGTTGCCAAGGAATTGAACTACTAAATCAGAACCTGATTCATCCAATTTTTTTACCAATCCCAAATCTGAATTCAATTCCAGAATAACTTATTTTATCCAGACAGGGAGTCATTATCGGCGCTTGGAGGGCTCAATACGGTTCCCACCATTGAGCTTTCCTTCTTTTTTGTTGTTGCTGTTGTTGCAATCCGATCGGGCATCGAAAAAACGCCTTAAGAAATCTTTTTAATGGATCATAGCTTTAGACGTCAAGCAGTACATCCGGTTCAGGGTGGTTGCATGGACATCTCAATTATCCTGCTAGCGCTTGGACTTCTCCTCGCCTTTGTGATGTCCATGAACCTCGGAGGGAACGACGCCGCAAATCCCACGAGTGCAGCCATCGGTTCAGGAGTCTTGACGCTGAAGAGGGCTCTAGTGTTCTTTAGCATTTTTGTCTTTCTAGGGGCAGTCCTCCAAGGATCAATGGTCATGAAGACGATTGGCAAAGGGATTGTGCCAGAGATCGACATTGTGGGCGCTTTCGCGATAATACTGTCTGCGAACATATGGATCTTTGTAGCGACGATGAGAGGGATGGCCATTTCGACGACACACTCGATCATCTGCGCAGTCATCGGGTACGGCCTCGTGGAGTTCGGACTCGGCGGCATAAATTTAGGCGTACTGGGGACCATAGTGCTCAGCTGGATCGCCTCTCCGCTCTGTAGCGTTGCGCTTGCCTATTTGTTCTTCAAGATGATCGACAGTTATGCGGACAGAAACGAAGAGGCGAAAATTCAGAAATTCTTTAGCTACCTCCTGATCGGGTCGCTCTGCTTCAGCGCTTATTCTTTCGGCGCGAACGACGTTGCCAATGCGACCGGGGTCTACGTAACCATAGCCTCGCAGATGGGGCATATTCCGGATTCGCTGGCAATGGTCGAGCTAGCCGTCTTTGGGACAATTGGCATAATATTGGGTGCAGTCCTCTTCGGTCCGAAGGTGATCAGGACCTTGGCGTTCAGAGTCACTAGGCTCGATCTCCCCACAGGGCTCGCGGCCAGCCTTTCGAATGCAATGGTGGTTTACCTCTTTACGACGGTGCCTTACATTCTGTTCGGCTACGGGCTACCAATATCCACCTCTTACGCTGCCGTCGGGGCAATCTTGGGCGCCAGCATCGCGGCAAAGAAAAAATTGAGCAAGAACACATCAGTCTACCTGATCTCTTACTGGCTGATCACAGTCCCAGCGAATATCCTGTTGAGCGGGGCTGTGGTCTACCTGCTAAAAATGCTCATGGTTTGAGCCATACCTGACATACTCCCCTCGCTAAAGCTTCGGAGGTTCTAGGGCCTCCCTCGTTCCAAGAGTTGCCCCTTCAGGGGTGCCAGTGCTCCCTTCGCATGCATCCCTGTCTGCATGCGATTGGCTCATGCTTTCCACCAAAGGAGGGCGTGATGCTATATTGAACGAAGCATTCACGTCAGCATGGCCAACGTGCCCACAATATGGGCACTTGAATGACTTTCCTTCCCTAATCCCTATGCTTCCACACCGAGAACACTCTTTCGATGTGTTTTTCGGCTCTACATAGGTAACGGGAATTCCTTCCATATTAATACTATTATACCATTTAGATATATATATTTGCAATTCATCTCCTCCCTGAAGGTCGGAGCTTTCTTGCTTATTCTCCCAGTAAAAAGCAGATTGCTTCGGTTGATCTTTACGGCGCCGAAGGCTGGATTGTCTTTATCACTGAGTGGTTGCAGATTTTCACGTTTGTTGGTATCAGGTTCTTTATATTTTGGTACAACTTCAGGAACCGCCAATAAATAAAAAATTGGCGGTCTGAAATGCCAGACAGTGCAGTCAAGGATGATAGAACTATATTTTTCAACCGCAAATGGTTGATTGGTTGATCGGGCATGAGTTCAGACACGCTGTTTGAGGCTGTGTCGCATCCAATAAGAATCGAAATTGTGAAGGCACTGGCAGAGAAACCATTGCGCTTCGCCGACCTAAAGCGGAAGCTGAAAATCAGCAGCAGCGGCCTCTTGGACTTTCACCTCAAGAAGCTGGATGATTTGATAGCAGTAAACGGAGAAGGTTGTTATTACCTGACCGAAAGGGGGTACGCGGCACTCACCACAATTGAGAGCGCGGCAAAATACCATAGGCTGCGATCAGCGCAAAGAAGGTCATTTTATTTGAATCTGATAGCCTGTGTTTTGCTGAATGTTGGTGCCCTTTTGACTGCAAGTCAAATGAACGATTACGCACCTTGGTATGCCATCATCTTGCCTGTGACCGTTGCTTGGTTGGCATTTTACAGCTACTGGACCCTAGTCAAGAGAGGGATAAAACTGAGAGGATAACCGGATGCATTAATCGATTCATTACTGAGCTCTTTGCGGTGAACTGCACTGCCCTACACTGAAGGACTGGGCTTCCTGCCGATAAAGTTAAAAGATTTTTATGTGCTTATGCCAGTCCACAGCCCCAAACCCAAACCTATTAATCATTTCATTTTGCGGAGACCTTAGAACCCCCCATGCTTCAGCGAGGAGGGTATGCTAGTCTACAAATAACTAATTGATTTATCAAATATAATACAAAAAATAGATCAAACATACAAAATGAACTGATGCCTATATTTTGTCATGTTAATTTATTAGGAAGGCTAACCATATTGCTAAGCGAGCTTCACTAACCAGTGGAGCTGGCACAAAGGTTGCTTTCTTTACTTGTTGGTGGGGTTAGTTCCATACAATATGGAATTATGAATCACAAAAAGGGAGGTGAGTGTATGCCGAAGTTCTTGGTTGTCCACCCGATAAAAACCCCTTTAACTGTGCCGGAAGCCACGCCTGTAGCCAAAGCAGCAAAGGCTAATTCAACGACCAATGCCTACTGGGTAAGGAGTTGGATCCAGCTGAATGAAGAAGGCAAGATAGTGAAAATACTATGCGAATGGAATGCCACGAACGCCAACGCTGTACTAGAGGTCCTAAAAAAAGTTCCAGCCCCCTTTGAAGGACCGTATCCAATGCTGATAGCGGACTCGGAAGATTTCAGATAAAATGTGGGGATCCAAAACCCAGTTTTTTTATTTTTGGAATCCTGCCCTCTTCTCCCCCGCGCCACATCCGCAACTATAAAGATGAGTGATTAGCAATAAGACACATGGGTACAAGCAGGACCAAGCCAACGAAGAATTGATCCCTGGATTACCCTATCGCTGCTCATCCTTATACTTATCCTCATTTTGGCTGTTTATTTCCGCATCTTTTTCCCAATTTCACATTAGGTCCTTTCATGGTCTTTCATTGGCTCGACTGGATTGGGGCATTATACATCGCCCTCTCTATCACGCTCTATCATTTCCTGAAGAAGCGGTATCCTGAGAAATATTTCACCCTGCTAAGGTTCCACACCTTTGGCAATCTCGTATCTGCTGCGCTCGTTTCAGCCCACGTCGTCCAACAATTGACGAGATCCACATTGCCGACACTTGCAACTGGCTTGACCCTCATCTTGGCTCTCGCCTTGCTCATATCGAGTGGCATAATCCTGCGGTTTTTTGGCAAATTCCCCAAAGTAAAGAGTGTAAAATTCCTCCATAAGGGGGCTACAGTTGCGTTCTATCTGGATCTGTTTGTTCACATACTTCATGGATTAGGGTACATCTGACCGATCTTCGAGGTAATAACTTGGCTTTTGTATGGTTGTTGTTTGATTGTTTGTCGACCCATTTGCGCCTTCTTTGTGGGTCAGGGGCGTATGTTAGTCAGATAAAATATTTTGGCTTGGGGTTGAATTTTATTTTCAGCACATCATGCCTTGAGTTTTTAGCCCCGGCTCCTGAGGATTGCAATAGTCCTTATGAGATCCGCGGTATCTTCCATGCGGTCAGACGCTGACTCTATGTTCTCCACGACCTCTTTTATCATGAGCCAGTCGCTCACATGCTCAGCAGAGTCTCCCCAGATGAGGATCTTCGCAATGAGGTCGAGACGGAGGTCATCGATCTTCTCCTCGAGGCGCTCGGTCTTCTCTGCCTTCGAGACCACTCCGCCGTCCCTCTTCAAGAGCGATTGGATCGTGTCCATCAGGCTCACCGCTTCCTCGAGCAGGACCCCCACCAATTCTTGGATCTTGAATTTCACTTCATCAGGTATGTCCTTCGGGTGGGTATATTGGATCTTCCTAGTTGCTGACTTTACATGGGCTGCAATGTCGTCAGAAGTCATCACTAGGCGTATTATTTCATCCTGGTCCATCGGATGGAGCGATGATTTCATAAGATCGTTGATTATATCCTCCTTTACATTGTCGGCTTCCCTCTCAAGAGAGATGATCTCGCTGGACAAGGCCTTTGCCTTCTCCAGGTCGCCTTTCAAGTAAGCGTCTATGAATAGCTTGAACTTGTTAACGATCGCGAATATCTTTTCCAGGTGCTTCTCGCAGGCAGAAATTGCCTCTTTCTCGCTCCTCTGCCCCAACCAGAAACCGATGTGCCCGGAGCCAAGCATCGCCGTTGACCTCTAGAATTAGTTGTGCGCAGGGGTATATGTACTATTCGCATTCTTCCTTGCGGAGCCGCTGCGAAGCTTTTATACTATAAGAATGAAAAATTATCTACGATGAGGCAGATGGGCCTGCTAAGAAAGAGCGGCTTTGGTGCGCCTAAAACAAAAATCAAGGGGCCCATACGCCCGATGATTGAAGAGGCAATAAGGATCCTGACGCAGCAGCAGATCGCCCTGAACATAAAACTCTCGAGGATAAGGAATTATGACAGAATCTTGTTCGAGAGGGTCGTCCAGCACTACCAGAACAGGGACCTCAGGAGGGCAAAGATGTATGCGAACGAGCTCGGCGAGGTTAGGAAGCTCATCAAGGCAATGACCGCGGCTTCCCTTGCGCTCGAGCAGATAGCGATAAGGCTCAGGACGGTCAAGGAGTATGGGGATTTCGCAAGAGACATCTCGGTTGCCAGGGCCTCGCTCGACCTTGTCTGCGGGAGCGTCCCGACAATAATGTCTGAATCGGGAGAGGCGTTCTCAAGGCTGAATGAGATAATGGACGAGCTGATGGTAAATGCCGCTTCCACGGAGGCGGTCGAAGGCGGCGTGGCTGCCATGGAGGGGTCAGAGGAGATAATGCAGGAGGCGCAGATGAGGGCCGAGTCCGAGCTCGAACGTACGCTCCCCAAGATCCCCGAGTTTGACAAGAAAGGAGGTTTGAGGGAAAGGGATGGATGCTGGGACGGACTCGTTTAGCCTCTAGATCGATCCTCCCTTTCATCCTCGTTGAAAGGGTTCCCCTTTTTGAGTATGCTCTCCATTATTTCCGCGTGTTTTGGCTGTACAAAGCCCCCCTTGACGAGGCTTTGCTTCAGCCTTTCGACCATGCGGGGCGTGTCAATCTCGAGCGGGCAGACCTCCTTGCACCTCCCGCACCTGGTGCAGGCGTCCACTGCGGCAGCTACTTTTTCGTCGCCAGTAGTGAACGCGCTCCATATCAACCCGATCCCCCCGAAGTAGTTGTTTCCGAATGACCCCCCGATAATCCGGTACACTGGGCACTCGTACATACAGCCCCCGCAGCGGATGCAGTAGAGGGCCTCTCGGAATGCCTCGTCCTCGGCCATCCTACTGCGACCATTGTCGAGTAGGACCAAGTGGAGCTCCTTCGGGCCATGGGCGCCGTAGACTATCGTCTTCTCGATGTCCGCTGTCTTGCTCGGACCCGTTATCATGGAAACATAAGCGGACATGAACACGCCTGTGGCATACGGCGGCAGCACCTGGAGCACCTTGAAGGCGTCAGAGAGGGTCGGGACAATCTTCTCTATCCCAGTTAGGCATATGTGCTTCGGCGGCGCATTGCTGACGAACCTTGCGTTGCCTTCGTTCTCTACAATGAAGATCGTGCCCGTCTTGGCAGAAACCACATTTGCCCCGGTGATCCCGACATCAGCATTGCAGAACTTCTCCCTCAGGTAATCCCTCGCGATCCCTACAAGGGCTGGTATTTCAGAGCTTACCGGCCTTCCCAAGAGCTCTGAGAAGGTCTTCGCGACCTCTTCCCTCGGGACGTGCACTGACGGGTTTATTATGTGGGTGGGCTTCTCCTTCCTCAGCTGTATTATGAACTCGCCAAGGTCGGTCTCGTACACACTGTTTCCCCTCTCCTCGAGGGCCTCGTTTATACCGATCTCGTCCCCTGTCAGCGACTTTGACTTGACGACGAGCTTCCCGTTTCCGGTAAGGTCCGAAACAATCTCCCTGGCCTCCTCGGCGTCCCTCGCGAGGTACGCCTCGCCCTTGACTTCCCTCACGGAGTCCATTGTGATCTTCACGAGCTCGTCCATTTGTTGTATTGATCGTTCCTTGATCTTCCGGACTTCCCTGCGAATCTCCTCGAGCTCAGGCAGGCGGGAGAGCGCTTTCGCCTTGGCGGACGTGTAAGCAGCGACCGCCCGGCTTAGCCCAGTCCTACGCCTCTCGTCCTCCATCCACCTCTTGAACTCTTCACGCTTGAAAGCCAGCCAGTCATCGCTCCCCATCCCAATCATCCCCTCCAAGCAGAAAGGAGCAGTTCAGGCAGGTCCACCACCCTGATCTGCTGCCCTGAACAGGCATCCTTGAAGTTGTAGTTGCAGAATGGGCACGCAGTTATCAATAGCTTGACGCCGTCAGGAACCTGACCGCCGGCTACGCTCCTGGCGACCTCCCTCGAGAGCTCAGGGTATGCCGATCGGACGCCCCCGCCTGATCCGCAGCAGAGCGCCTTAGACCGGTTGTCCCTCATCTCGGCCAGTTCAACCCCGGGCACCATCCTGATGAGATCCCTGGGCTCCTCATACACGCCCATGTGCCTCCCTAGGTGGCACGGATCATGGTAGCAAGCCTTCACATCGGTTCTGCGGAACTTGCCCTCGAGTGAAGATCTCCTCTCTATCAAAAACTGGGATATGTGGCGGACCCGGAATGGGACTTGGCCTGCAATGATCGGGTATTCCGAGGCCATGGTCCTGAAGCAGCCCGGGCAAGCGGTAACAACCTCCTTGAAACCGGCTGAAGAGATCCGGTCTATGGTTGACTCGGCCACCTTCTTTGCAGCCTCGATCTGCCCAGTCCTGAGCAGCACAGAGCCGCAGCAACCTTCGCTTTCCCCGAGGGTCTTGAATTCGACTCCCATCCTTCGGAAAAGTTCCATAGTCGAATCAGAGATGCTCTTCGTCCTGAGGCGCGACATGCACCCCTTCCAGTAAAGTATGCTATCAGGCATGCTGATCAGACCCGATAAATTCCATCAAGGTGGTATTAAAGCATTGCACCTTTTCGAATGGCACGGTTTGATCCAGGCGGTGCTAAAATCCGAACCTCCTCTTCTCCTTGAGGGGCTGTTCGAATTCCTTTGCCAGCTCCTTCAGGAGCTCCCTCTGCCTCGGCGTGAGCCTATCTGGGACTGCCACATTGACAACGACGAACTGGTCGCCTCTCCCGAAGCCGTCGAGCTTGGGCAGACCCTTGCCTTTGAGGCGGAGGATTGTGCCAGGCTGAGTCCCCGGGTTGATGGCCATCTGCACAGGACCTTCAAGCGTCGGTACGGTCACCTCGGCCCCAAGCGCGGCCTGAGGGAAGCCTATCTTGAGGTCATAGTAGAGATCCGGGCCTTCCCTCCTGAAACGCGGATCCGGGATTACCGTAACATTGACGTAGAGGTCCCCGGGTGCGCCACCGTTAAGGGATGCATCTCCCTCGCCCCTCAGCCTCAGCTGCATCCCGTCCTCCGCCCCGGGCGGGATCCTGACCGTGATCCGCCTCCTGACCTTGGCAACACCGGATCCCTTGCAGGCGCTGCATGGCTTTTCGATTATTGATCCAGATCCCTTGCACGTGGGGCAGGAGGTTATCTGGACAAACCTTGCAAAACCGCTCGAGTGGACGCGCTGGACTTGCCCCGTCCCGCCGCAGCTTGCGCATGTCCTCGGCGAAGAGCCAGGGGCTGCCCCGGACCCTGAGCACTGCCTGCACGCCTCGCTCCTAGTTATCTCGATCTCCTTTTCAGTCCCCTTCAGGGCTTCTTCAAGGGTGATCCTGACCTCGGAGACAAGGTCGCTGCCCCTCATCCTCCTGTTCCCGAAGCCGCCATACCCCCTGCCCCCGCCGAAGAACATCTCGAACAGGTCTCCGAAGCCAAAGTCCCTGAATATGGTCTCGAAATCGGCGCCCCTGAAGATGTCCTCCTGGGTGTACTGCTGGTTGAACCCGGCTCTGCCGAGCATGTCGTACTGGCTCCTCTTCTGAGGATCGGAGAGGACGGCATAAGCCTCAGAGATCTCCTTGAACTTCTCCTCAGCGTCCGGGGACTTGTTCCTGTCCGGATGGTACTGGAGGGCCAGCTTCCGGTATGCGTCCTTTATCTGCTCAGGCGTCGCGTCCCTGGGGACGCCAAGAATCTCGTAATAATCCCTTTTTGTTGCCATCTCTACCGATCCTCAGCTTGCGGGGTTGGTATTTCAGCGTTTTGCCCAATTTCCCTAAAAATGATGGGGAAGGGTTAGCCGACCTTGAAGTCGGCATCGTAGACTTTCTTATCCTGCGCCTGCTGCCCTCCCTGTGGAGGCTGCTGCCCCTGCTGGGCCCCTGACTGCGCCTGCTGCCGCTGGTACTCGGCTGCAGCCTGCTGGTATATGGCGGTGCCAACATCCTGCAAGATCTTTGTCAGCTCTTCTGACTTCGCCTTTATCTTCTCTACATCAGTGCCTGCAAGCGCCTCCTTGAGGGCGGCCACAGCGGCGTCGATCTTGCTCACCTGTTCAGGCTTTAGCTTGTCAGCAAGGTCCTTCTTTGTCTTCTCCGCCGTGTAGAGCAGGCTGTCTGCGTTGTTCCTGAGCTCGGCCTCCTCCTTCTTCTTCCTGTCCAGCTCGGCGAACTGCTCCGCCTCCTTGATCATCCTTTCCTTCTCCTCCTTCGATAGCTTGGTCGAGGCGGTTATCCTGATCGAGGCAGCCTTGTTCGTCCCCAAGTCCTTTGCCGTGACATTGAGGATTCCGTTCGCGTCGATGTCGAATGTCACCTCGATCTGGGGGACGCCGCGCGGCGCCGGGGGTATGCCCTCGAGGTTGAACATCCCCAGCGAGACATTGTCTTTCGCCATCGCCCGCTCGCCCTGGAGGACGTGAATTGTGACCGCAGTCTGGAAGTCGGCAGCAGTTGTGAAGATCTGGCTGCGCCTCGTGGGGATGGTGGTGTTCCTCTCGATTATCTTGGTGAAGACGCCCCCTAGGGTCTCCACGCCGAGCGACAGCGGCGTGACGTCAAGGAGCAGGATGTCCTTCACCTCGCCAGAGAGCACAGCACCCTGTATCGCCGCCCCGATCGCGACGCACTCCATCGGGTCCACGCCCCGCTCGGCAGGCTTACCCAGCATCTTCTCGACGAAGCGCTGGACTAGCGGCATCCTAGTCGTGCCCCCGATGAGGATGATCTTGTCGATCTGGGAAGGCGTAAGCTTCGCGTCTTCGAGCGCCCTTGTGATCGTGCGCTCGGTCTTCTGCACAATAGGGGCTGCGAGCTCCTCGAGCTTTGCCCTTGTTATCGTCATGTGGAGGTTCTTCGGTCCAGATGCGTCTGCATAGATGAACGGGAGATCAATGTCGGTTGTGAGGAGCGTCGAGAGCTCGATCTTTGCCCTCTCGGCAGCCTCCTTCAGCCTCGCCATTGCCATCCGGTCACCCCTGAGATCGACACCGGTCTGCCTCCTGAACTCGTCAATGATGTAATCCATGAGGGCCTTGTCGATGTCGGCACCGCCAGTCTCTGTGTCGCCGCTCGTGGACAGCACCTGGAATACGCCCTTTCCGAAGTCCATTATCGTGACGTCGTGCGTGCCGCCGCCGAAGCTGAAGACAAGTATCTTGAGCTCCTTGTCAAGCTTGTCGACGCCGTAGGCCAAGCACGCAGCCGTGGGCTCGTTTATGATCCGGAGCACCTCGAAGCCTGCGATCTCGCCAGCGTCCTTAGTCGCTTGGCGCTGGTTGTCGTTGAAGTGCGCCGGCACTGTGATTACAGCCTTCTTGATCGTTGTCCCGAGATATGTCTCGGCATCCTTCTTTATCTTCTGCAGAATGAAGGCGGAGATCTGCTGCGGCGTGTATTCCTTCCCGTATATATTGACCTTGTAGTCGGTGCCCATCTTCCTCTTTATCTCGAATACAGTCCCCTCCGGGTTGGCTACCGCCTGCCTCTTTGCAGGCTCTCCGACGAGCAGCTGCCCGTCCTTGGTGAATGCAACCACTGAAGGGAACATCTTCCCTGCAGCAGTCGGACCTTCAGCGCTCGGTATTACAGTCGCCTTGCCGCCCTCGAAGACGGCTGCCGCAGAGTTGGTTGTTCCTAGGTCTATTCCTATAATTTTCTCTCCTGACTGTATGTTAGATGCCATATCAATTCTCCTCCTTTGGTTTTGTTGACCTTGAAGGCTTCACCGAGACCTTCACTACGCTCGGCCTGATTACCCGATCCCTTAGGAGATAGCCCTTCCTTATCTCCTCTATAACCGTGTGCTCCTCCAGGTCATCCCTTTCCTCCTTGGAGACGACCATGTGCCTCTCTGGATCCAGTGGCTTCATGAGGCATTCGATCGGGGAGACACCGTGCTTCTCCAGGATCTTCTTCATTTTCTTGAGGGTCATCTCAACTCCCTGCAGGACTGCTCCATTCTGGTCTGATCCGGAGGCGCTCCTCAGCGCGAGCTCGAGCTCGTCTATAACCTCGAGCAGGTCGCACAACAGCGGCATAGTGGCGAAGAGCCTTGCTTCCTCCATCTGCCTCTCTGATCGCTTTCTTATGTTCTCGCAATCCGCCTGCATGTACTTGAGTCTGTTCTTGGACTCATCCAGCTCCCGCTGGAGGGCGCCCAGCTGCTGCTTGTACATGCATAGCTCTTCCTGAAGCCGCTCCAGTTCCTTGCCCTTTTGATCTTCCAAGGGCTCCTGAGCCTTGGCCTTGCCCTCTGCCTGCATATCGCCCCTAGACTCTTCGGTTCGCAATGTGTGCCCCCCGCAAAAAGCAGTCAATTATATCGCAGTCAAATATATATATCTCACGCATGTCCGGCAGGATGATGCGCTCACAGCCAAAGGATAAGAGTTTGTATGAGGAATGAATCACAGGTGTATATGATGTCAAAGAATATCGCAGAAATTGCTTCTACATGCACCCTTTGCGGAGCCTGCGTCGAGGTGTGCCCCTTCTTCAAGGCGACGAACAACCCCAAGTACGGGGCCATGGCCAAGGTCGAGGCGGCAATCTCGCTCTTCGAGGGCAAGGATCTCAATGAGGAGGATTTGAAGACCCTGTTCCTGTGCACCAGGTGCGACGGGTGCCACAGCTCCTGCCCGATGGACATACCAATCTCCGTCGTAGTCCAGGCTGCGAGGGCAGAGCTGCGGAAAAGGAACATGGTGCCTGAGAAGTACAAGACGATAGCAGACGCCATAATAAAGATGGGATCGCCGATGGCGGCGCCTCCCGAGAAGCGCACCGCATGCCTGCCGGAAGGGTTCAAGCCCCCTGAGAAGGCAAAGTACCTCTATGTGCCTGGGTGCTGGTCAGGGATCAAGCTTCCCGAGACTGCGAAGGCGACTATTGAGCTTCTGATCAAGTCCGGCTTAGATTTCACAACCCTCGGGGAGAAAGAGTGGTGCTGCGGGCTCTTTCTCATAGATACCGGAATGCTCGAGGAGGCCAAGAAGCTTGCAGAGAAGAACACGGTGCTCTTCGAGTCCACAGGCGCCAGGACTGTCGTCACCGAGTGCCCCTCATGCTACGATGTCTTCAAAAACGTGTACCCTGCGCTGTTCAGGAAGCCGGAGTACGAGGTCGTGCACATCTCTGAGCTGCTGGATCAGCTTGTCAAGGAAGGGAGGATCAGCCCCAGCGCAGCACAAGGCAAAAGGATAATCTACAAGGATCCCTGCCCCCTGGTCAGGAGGACCGGGACGATCCAGCCCCCGAGGGAGGTCTTGCGAAGGATCGGCGATCTGGTCGAATACAAAGAGAGCGGGAAGGAGGCGGTCTGCTGCGGCGCTCCCGCGGGCGTGAAGCCGCTTTACCCTGATATCGCGAACAAGCTGGCGGAGATGCTGATGTCCGAAGCGAAAGAGAAGGGCGCAGAGGTCGGCGTAGGGTGCGCATTCTGCATGTACCACATGGGCGGCCTGCCCAAGGAGGCTGGTTACCCGCCAATAAAGACGCTCTCGCAGCTTGTGCTCGAGAGCCTCAAAAAATAGGCTTTCATTCTTCCCTATTTTTCTTTTTGCTGCGAACTGGGTCAATCATCCTTGGCCTTGAACTTCTGGCTGAGGGGGACGCGCTTCCCGTCCTTTATGTATGTTATCGAGGTCTCGAGCCTCACGGGCATCCCCAAGTTGCAGAAGAGCTCGTAAAGGTCCTCCCCGGGTATGTCTTCGTTGAGCTTGCCCGTCCTGTACAGGTTGGCGATGTACTTCACGACCTCCATTGCTGCCTGGGGGTATTGGGAGAGGGCTGCTTCCAAGACCTCTGGTCCCCTCCCGATCAGGCGCTTTTTCACGATTGAGAGCGGATCTTCCTCGGCCTTCCTTGGCGCCTCAGTCTGCGTCTTTTTCATTGCTGCGAGCCTGCGCTCCATCTCGAGGAGCTTGCGCTTTTTTATAATCTCGATCTCGTCGTCCGAGTCAGAGGCCATTTCGCATACCCTCCGAGATAATTATAGCGGGTCAGAAATAAGCTTTTAATACTGATATCCATCAACCCACGCCTTTTTGGGCACAAGGGCGACGATTTGAGGTGAATGGCGCATCGAATATCCGATCGGTCGGATCAAGAAAAGGCGCTGGTGCACTACTCTTCGCCGATCTCATCGCCTTCTTCGCTATCCTCTTGGACTGCACCCTTCCCCTTCTTACCTTTGATCTTGAACGGCGGCGAGTAGTCGGGCAGGTCGTTTCCCCTCTCATAGTGGCAGCATATCGTCTGCCCCCTGAGAGAGCCCCACAACTCCTCTGGCACAAGCTTGTAAAACTCCCTGAGCTCCCTCCTGAGGTATCCATCCCCCTTACGCTTCTTTGAGAGGAATTTGAAGGCAAGCACTATCCTGCGCTTCGGGTAGAGCTTGAACCCATTTATGAGGAAGATGTCCCTTTCGATCTGGTCCCATTCAACATAAAGGTGATCCTTTGCGCCTGCTTTAGCCTCAACCACATCGAGCTCGCCGGTGCTGTCGTTTGTGGCCATCACGTCCGGGAGGTATGCGCTGTTCCCCCCAGTCCTGTACGACCACCACCCAGCCGCGCGGTACCTCTTCACAAGATCGCGCTCGAATCCCTGTCCCCTGCTCTTCCTGATCCGGGAGATGTGAACGCTGTCGTCTCCCAAACCCATCACCCCCTGGCATTCGCCAAGAACCTCTCGAAGAAGAGTATCCCTATCGCAGTCTTTGCGTCCTCTATCTCGTTGTCTCTGACCATCTCAAGGGCCTTCGAGATCGGGACGAATACCGCATCTATCTCCTCGTCATAATCAAGCCTCTTCGATGACCTCTTCAGCCCCTTGGCTAGGAAGAGGTGTATGACCTCTGTGCTGTATCCGGGCGCAACGTAGAAGCTGAATACCCGATCCATCTTGTCCGCCGTGTATCCCGTCTCCTCAGCCAGCTCCCTCCTGGCGCATTCCTCTGGATCCTCGCCTTTTTCGATCGTCCCAGCCGGGATCTCCCAGATCACTCTCTTCGCCGTATGACGGTACTGCCGCTCAAGGAGGATATCTCCGCCTTCCAAGGCCACGACGGCCACGGCCCCCGGGTGGACAACAGTTTCCCTGCGGGCGAGCTTTCCGCTTGGCAAGCGTACATCCTCGACTTTGAGGCTTATTGCCCTGCCGGAAAAAATATGGGAGGATGAGACGGCCTCTTCCAATGAGGGCACCCTCATCTCGCTCTGGACTGCACGCGCGGCTCGATCAGGGTCCATATCCAGTCTGCAAATTCCCTCGGGTTCTTTGTCTGGAGGAGGATTTCCCCAGGCCCTGTAATGCGGGTGACCAGGCCCTCGCCACTGAGCAGCGTCTCCTTCATGCCCCCGAAGCGTTCGACCCTGTATGTGCAGGTGTTGTTGAATGCGACAAGGTGGAAGTTGTCGACTATGAGCTGCTCGCCGGGGCCCAAGGCATGCCGATCAATTGCACCGAATGTGTTGATGAAGAGATCGCCTGTGCCTGAGGCTTTTATCATGAATAGCCCTTGACCAAACAGCCCCCTCGAGAAGCCCTCCCATTTTATGTCTAAATCGACGGTAGGCGAAGATGCGACGTAGGACTCCTTCCGTATGATCCAGCCGTTCTTCCCGTCGAGCGCGAGGTGCTCGATGTCCCCAAGCGGGGCGGAAACGAATGCGACCTCGCCCGGGCCGCCCTTCGCGGAGTAGTCGGTTACCCAGAATGATTGCCCGCCGAGCAGCTTCAGCCCAAGAGAGCCAAGTATCCCTGACCTGGTCCGTGTGCGGGCTTCGATGTTCGGGGTCATGTACGTCATTGCGCCAGACTCCCCGACAACGGACTCTCCATCCTTCAGCTTCAGCACGGCCATCGCATAGGAAGGTTTGTACTTTATCTCATACTCCATAATCCATCCCTTTTGAGAATAATGGGTCAAGGATTAATAAAAATTGGTTTTCAGGTTTTCCTCTTCCGGGTTGTGACTATCGTGATGACGTCACGGTCACGCAACTCGTAGTTGTTGGGTAGGCGGATTCCGCTAACAGAGTCGATTGCATACAGGAAGTTGTCGTAGAGCTCGGAGTGGATCTGCCTTGCGAGGTCCTTTGGCGTGGATCCCTGCGGCATCAAGTATGCGTCAGGGAGCACATTCCCCTTCCTGTCTGAGTACTTCTTCGCATCCTCTACGGGGTACACGACATTGACCCTGAGCAACTTGAGCACTGCTGTCGTCACCGCAAGGTCTACCCCGGTGCGTAGCCATTTGTCGAAGATCCTTGACTGGACATACTCGAGTGCCCACTTCTGCTTGGGCGTGAGCTTGCTGGCGTCCTTCACGACGAATTTCTCGTCCCCTGGCGTGTAAGATATTGCCCCCGCTTTCTCAGCGCGCCTCAGGAGGAGCTCGACCTCTGCGGAGACAGGGATCACAAAGCTCCTGCCGAAGGTCTCAACCAGCCCAGCCAGGTTCTTTTCTGCCACGGGCATGTCCATCTTGTTCGCGACTATGAGCGTTGGCTTCGAGAGGTACCTTATCTCGGTCGCGAATGCCCTGAACTCCTCCTCTTCCCAGTCCTCGAACGGCACGCCCTCGAGCCTGGTCTTGGAAAGGGCCTCCTTGATCTGCGGGTAGGTGACCTTTATCCCGGAGAGTATGTCATATAGCGCCGCTGCCAGCGTTACGGCCTTGTTCTGTATGGCCCTCCTCACCTTGTCGGCGTTCTCCAGGAGGTTCTTGGTGTACCACTTCACCAGCTCCTCCTCTATGTCGTAGTAGTCAGCCAAGGGCGACCCCAACCCCGGCTCGCAGATCTCCCCATTCGCATTTATGCTCCCCGAGGCGTCAACGACATGCAGGATCACGTCTGCCTGGGCTGCGACCGAAAGGAAGCGGGTGCCGAGCCCGAGGCCTTCCGATGCCCCTTTAATAAGCCCTGGCAGATCCACCACCTCAATGGGTATGAAACGCCAGCCATCGATGCAGACAGAGTTCTGCGGATTGTCCTTCACCCCGAGCTCCTTGCATACGCATGCAGTCTTGACGTACCCGATGCCTACGTTCGGCTCCTTCGTGGTGAAGGGATAGTTCGAGACCTCTGCGTTCATCATTGTGATCGCATTGAAGAGGGTCGTCTTGCCGGCGTTGGTCTTCCCTATGATGCCGATCCTTACCATAAGCAGTCCTCAATTAATAACCGTCGTCGACCGATATATTACCTTGCGTGCCAAAATTTGGGCCTGAACGGTGCCTTTTTTATACGCCTGCCTGCAGAGCTATGTCAGAGGGTGCCCCGTGATGATCCTTAAGGACATGAATGGGTTTGACTTTGAAAAAGTGGACAAATCTGTAGCGATACTCCCTGTCGGGAGCATTGAGAGGCATGGCGATCACCTGCCCCTGGGCACAGACAGCGAGCTCCCCGAGCACATCGCTCGCAGGGCTGCAGATCTGACCGGCGCCATAGTGATGCCGACAATATTCTACGGGTCCTGCCATGCGATGCGCGGATTCCCCGGGACCTTCGACATAGACTCGGAGGTCCTCTTCAAATACATCGAATGCATCCTCGAGGAGGCGTGGCGCAACGGCATCAAGCTTGTCGTTGTCCTGAATGGCCATGGAGGCAACGCAACCCCTATTCAGATGGCAGCCAGGCAGGCAGCCAGCAGGACAGGGCTCTCAGTGGTGGTGCTCGATTGGTGGAAGGACCTCGGGAATAGTAAAAAGAGCCTCTTCTCTTCCCCCGGCCACGCAGGGGAGGATGAGACGAGCGCAATGCTGGCTGTGGACGAGGGCAAGGTCAACATATACCTCGCGGGAAGGCATGAGGTGACTTACCCTGAGGTTAAGATATACTCGAAGAAGATAGACGAGAGGCTCTACGAGATCGCCCTCACCGGGGACGCCAAGAAAGCGACCAAGGAGAAGGGCGAAGAGCTGATGTCTGCCGTGGTGGAAGACCTTGCCAAGGTCATTGAGGACTTGCGCAAGGCACTCGAGATCTGATGGTGGATCCTCAACTTTTTACGTCACCTTCCCCTAATTATTCCTGGTGTCAAATCTGAAGGTTTTCACAAAGAACCTGGTCCTCGACACAGGGAAGAGAAGGGAAGCAATCAACATCACCGGGGAGATCCAAGGCGCAGTGACTGAGAGCGGGATCCGCTCAGGGATTTGTCTGGCATTCACGACCCACTCCACGAGCGCAATAATAGTCAATGAGGATGAGGAAGGGCTCAAATCGGACATTCTCAAAAAGACCGCAGAGGACTTCCCGGAGAGCAGGGCTTGGGCACATAACAGGATAGACGACAATGCCGATGCGCACTTGGCCGGGGCCTATCTCGGGCCTTCGGTGACGATTCCTGTCATGGGTGGCAGGCTTGCCCTCGGCACATGGCAGAGCGTATTCTTCCTCGAGCTGGACGGCCCACGGACGGGGAGGAGGGTCATCGTCCAAGTGATGGGCGAGTGATTCGCTCATCCCGAGCGGGACTTTAGGGACTCGGCTAGCGAACGGTACCTCTCGCTTTCCTCTTTCCTGCCCAATTTCTCGAGCGCGATTGCCATGTTCTGAGCGGCCCTCGCGAACTTTGGCTCTATCTTCAGTGCCATGTCGAAGAACGGGATTGACTCCTCGACCTGGCCCTTCCTCATGAGGGCGATCCCCTTGCCCTCCCAGGCAAAGGCGAGCTCAGCATCGTAAGAGATTGCCTTGTCAAAGCATTCAAGGGCCTCATCGTACATGCCGAGGTTCACAAAGGCGATTCCCTTTCCTCCCCAAGCCACCGCGTTCTCGGGATCCATTTCAAGGGCAAGATCAAAATAGACGATCGCGTCCTCGTTCTTGCCGAGTTCGAGGTGGATCCTCCCTCGCGTTATAAGCTCGTTCAATGCACTCATCATGACACCCTGCAATGCAACAAATAAACTATTACCAAATTTGTCTAATAAGGATTGTATCCGTTATTCCGAACTGATCCCATTACCCGATGGGGAGCCTGATTGTGAAGCGCGTGCCTTTGCCCAGCTCGCTCTGCACCTCTATTGATCCGCGGTGTGCTTCTATCATCTTTTTGCAAATGGCCAAGCCGAGCCCCATCCCCTTTGCTTTCGTGGTAAAGAAGGGATCGAAGAGTCTTTTGAGGTTTTCAGGGGATATCCCAATCCCAGTATCGCTGAAGGATGCCTTGGCGTAATTCCCTTCCCTCACCATCGAGATCTCGAGGGATCCGCCCCCGGGCATGGCCTGGAAGGCATTGATTATCAGATTTGTGAAAACCCTCCTGATGAGCTGGGGATCGCCCTTTATCATGCCCAGTGTTGGATCGGCATTCACCACAACGGAAATGCCCTCGGGTCTGCTCACTGATTTCAACGCATCCTCGACGATCTCGCGCAGGTCCACCGCAAAGAATGCGGGCTTTGTGGACTTGGCGTAATCCTGGAGATCAGCCACCATTTTGTTCATGAAGCTGACCTGTTTCTTCAGCTTCTCGAGGAAAGCGATGAAGCCGTGCTCCTCAAGCATTTTTTTCGCACTCTCAGGAAGGCTCTTTATCTCCTCCTCGGTGTTGTAAACCGAGTAAACAATTGCCTGGAGAGGGTTCCTCAGGTCGTGGCCCACCATTGCCACGACCTTGCCTATTGCCGCGAGGCGCTTGACTTCTTCAAGGCTGGAATTTTCATCCTCGGGCACATCTGCAAGGATCGAATCGCTGGATTTCGGTGGCCCCGGCGGCCTTCTTTCCAGCGACGCCTCGTTGATTTTCCCGCGCAACTCTGCCAATCCATAGAGTATTGAGACAAAACCCACTGCTTTGAGCAGGCCGCTCAAGAAGGCGCCAAAGATTTCGGGCTCCGCCGTGAATTCGCCAAGCAGTCCCACAAGGAAGCCCAATAAAAGAGCGGCCAACCCGAACTTCAGGTAGGCACCCATCTCGCGCGAGAGCAGGCTGCCCGCCAGCAGCACCGCCAGTATAACGCCCTCCATGAAGAGGCTGCTGTAGTTGATTTGTGCGTCAATCGGGAAGATCGATAACCAAGCAGCGGAAAGGGCGAAGGCAGCGGATGCCGCGACAGGATAGATCAGGCGATCGCTTCGCATCAGGACCCGTTCCTTCGTTATGATTATAAATACAAACCATTAATTAAACTTTCTACTGTCATATTTGTGCAAAAACTGTAAAACATAAAAAAAATATTTAGAGTATCTTTGAGGCAATCTTCATCGCGAGGATGGGGTGCCTCGAGAACTTCGCTACGACCCTCTTCACATCGAGACCGTTCGCCAGGTCGACGATGTCATCGCCGCTCATCATCGAACCGAGGAGGTTCAGGTCGTCATCTCCGAGTGTCTCGAGCGCCCTGAGCACCTTGAGGCTCCTGCTTATCCTCGCCCCCCAGTACTCGCCATACGAGGCAGGGTATTTCCTGAGCGCCCCGGAATCTCCTGCTTCCAGCGCCTCCGCGACGCAGGCGCCTGCTATGCTCCCTGCCCCCATGCTTGTCCTGATGCCTCCGCCTGTGATCGGGATCACCTGCCCAGCAGAGTCCCCGCAGAGTAGGACGTTACCCTTTACAATCTCTCTGATCTGGCCGCCGACCGGAACCCCGCCGCCCCCCTCCTTCACGACCCTTGATCCCTCAAAAATATCGGGGTGGGAGGCGATAAACCTGTCGAGGTATGGCTTCGCTGGCTTGCCCCTGACGCCTATCCCAACGTTGGCGACATACTCGTTCTTTGCGAATATCCAGACGTACCCCAGAGGGGCAACTTCATTGCCCATGTAGATGCGTATGATGTCTTTCTCTGGGACCTTGCAATTCACCATCACGTACTGTATAGTAGGGATGATCTCAAAGCCTGAAAGGTCGAAACTGCATGACTTGGCGACCCTGGATCCGACACCGTCCGCGCCAACGAGGTATTTGAACGTGATCTCCTTGTCCTCGCCCTTGTGGGAATAAATCAGGCTCTTTGCAACCCCGCCCTCCATCTTGACGTCCTTGACCTCGGATCGCATCTCGAGGTCGGCACCCGCGGAGACCGCCTGGCTTGCCAAGGCGTAAAGGAACTGCTGCTTGTTGAGTATGTACCCGCGGTAGTCCCCCCCAGAGATCTTGACGCCTTTTGTCTCGTCGGGAGGGAAGACGTATGCCCCGTTTATTGTGTTGGAGATGAGGGATGGGGACGGAGGGATCTCAGCAGTCTCGAAGGCCGAAACCGAGACTGCCTCGGCACATGCCCTAGTTCCGAGGTCTTTCTCCTTCTCAAGGATCAAAACCGAAAAGCCCTTGGAAGCGATCTTCCTCGCAGCCATCAGTCCTGCAGGGCCAGCGCCCACGACCACGGCATCATAGTCCATTTCGTTAAGCCCCCGTAAACGATAATCCCGCTTCTATATAAAAATCCATGGTCATCTTTCCAGCACTGCCCTGTTCCTGAGCGTGCCTATCCTCTCGACTGTTGCCTCTACAACGTCCCCGTCGTGGAGCTGCCCTATCTTCTCAGGCGTCCCCATTGCAATGAGCGCCCCAGGCTCCAGGGTCGTGAAAGAGGAGATGTACTCGACCACAGATGGGACATCGAAGATCATCTCGCTTGTCCTCGAGCTCTGCCTGACCTCACCATTCACGCTCAATGAAAGGGAGAGCGACATCGGATCTCCGATCTCATCTCCGGTGACAATGAAGGGCCCGATGGGGGCGAATGTGTCGAAGCCTTTCGACCTCAGCCACGGTCGGGCGAGGGAGAAGTCCCTCTGCTGTATGTCCCTCGCTGTTATGTCGTTTAGGACGGTATACCCGAAGATCCTCGAGTATGCCTCGGATCTCGGGATGTATCGCCCGCCCTTCCCGATCACGACGCAGAGCTCGACCTCATAGTCAACCCTCGCTGAGGCTTTGGGCAGCACGATCTCATCGCCAGGACCCACCACAGACCTAGAAGGCTTCATGAATACGACCGGCACTTCAGGGACAGGCCTCTTTAGCTCGGGCGCATGCGACCTGAAGTTGAAGCCGAGGCAGAATACTGCAGGGGGCCTCGTGATCGGTGCCCTCAGGCGTGCTTCATTCAGCCTGACTGCTTCTCGCCTTTCCTCCATCCCGATCAGGTCGGATCCGGAAAGGGAACCAAACGCTTCCTTCAGAGACGAGAGGAGGGCCCCGTCTGCGAGCTCTATGAAGGAGAGGAGGCTGAGATCTGCCCCTCCTATGATCTCCTTGATTGGCTCCAAAGAGTCCAGGCGGACCAGGTATTCTCCGGCAACGACGCCGGGGAAGAGTTTTGAGCCTTGCTCGAATGTGGCGAATTTCATAGCGACACCTGCGGTTTCAGAGTCTATAATGGCGATCTTTAAAAAGATTGGGTATGGCAGGAAGGGATCACCTGCCCTTGGAGAATACGATGAAGAGGACGACTGCGAGCGCCAGGATTACGATCCCAACCCCGATGATGTAAATCATCGTATTGTCTGCGCCCCCAGAATATTCAGCGGTGATCGCTAGGGGTGAAGAGGCGGACGAGGCGTATATCTGCCCCTCAGGTATGCCGGCTACCACGGACCAGGTCCCGCGTTTGTTCAAGTTCAGCTGTAGGCTGAACCCAGAGTCGTTCGTGTTCACGGTCATATTCGTCTTCACGTTTGTGGGGTCGGTGACGGTGATTATAACCTGGGTCTCGGCGATCGGCGGGTAAATCCTGCCGTAGATGGCAACAGGAACCGAGGTCACATTCTCTGAGAGAGTGACCATTCTCTTGGATGAATTTAGCGTAACTGTAGGGGTCACCTTCAAACCTGGGGTCACCGTAACAGTGACGACCCCTGATTTGTTGGCGAAATGGCTGGCATTGCCCGGCCAGACTGCGTAGAATGAGTAGACGCCACCCTCATTGAGCGCCACTGTGTGGAAGAAGGTGCCCTCGATCAGGGTAAGGTTGGCGATTTGATTGAAGCCCGAGCCGTTCACCGACCCGTATAGCCGCAACACCCCATCCTTCAGCGGGGCGGCGGTCCCGGTCAACTTGATCCTTGATCCAGGGGGGACGCTGGCAGCCGGCGAAGACATCGCTATCTCCACAGGGGTCTTCGAGGAGGGGGAGAACGCCTCGATGGACAATGTGTTTGACTCGACGGGGTTGTATTGATTGTCGCCTGACCAGTATGCCCTTATCCATATCATGCCAGGGGCATCTGGGACGAAGCTGAATGCGAACCTGCCGTCAGTCATTGATGAGTTCCCCGCGTACATGAAACCCGTACCGTTCTTGGACACAAAATACACCACTGTGCCGTCTCCTGAAGCCGGGGACGAACCGAAAACAGTTACCTCTTGGCCTGCCATGACGTTTGCATACTCAGAACCTATGGTGAGCGCCGTGCTCTCCTTTGGGGGTCCGTAGACAACTTTTCCAGCAATGGAACCCTTCGGCATCTCGACCAGGGTTATGTCTGCCCGGACTTCCCCTTGACCAGCAACGACAGTGACGTTAATCTCGCCGTCATAGTACCCCCTTTTCGATGCCGTCAGTGGCACAGCAATAGAACTTTGACCGGCGGGCAGGGCAATCTCGATTGTATAGCTCCCATCATCCGAGCTCGACGTGTAGTCCGAAGGGGAAAATACCATGGCTGAAGATATTGGCCTGTTCATGGAGTCGAGCACCCTCCCGGAGATCATTACTTTTGAAGCCCCAATCGTGGAGAGCTTGAAGTCAATATTCTTTGTCTCATGACCAGCCGTAACGAGCACAGTCTTGGATTTCGAGAATTCGTTGTTGGCAATGACGGTATAGTTTCCAGTACCAAGCCCTGTGTTTATCGAGTAAGTACCGTCTGAATTCGAGTAGGCATAGCCGAAGTACCTGTTGTCGCCGCTGAAGGCATAGACGAGTATTGATCCAGCCGGAGAATCATCCGAATAAACGATCCTACCCGAGATGATCCCAGAGCGCTTGAGTACGAAGTTAACGGTCGATGTAGATCCTGCAGTCAAATTCACAGTGGCGGAGTCCGAGATCGGATCAAAGACAAAACCGGTTACATCGTATATCGTCAGGTTGTACCTGCCGCTGGGGAGGTTCGTCGATATGTTGAACCGCCCTAGGCTGTCGGCCTTTGCGAAAGCAAACCTAGATTGCCCGTCGATGCTGAAAGCCCTCAACGTCACCCCCGCCACAGGCGATCCGCTTTCATCCTTGACCGTGCCAACAATTATGCCCGATGGGTTGAGGCGGATAAGGACCCCTGATGTCGTTTGCCCCTCAACCGCAGCGATGCCGCTGACAGATCCAGTAATGTAACCAAAGCCAGACGCGGGGAAGTAAGGATCTATGTACCCGATTATTGAATAATTGCCACTCCTAACGTTCGAATCAAAGGCGAATGCCCCTGAGGCGGAAGATCGGGCGAATGCCACAACCGAACCGCTCCCTTCGTCAACAAGGCGCAAAGATATGTTGGATATAGGTTCGTCATTCGGCCCGACAACCATCCCCTCGATTCGTGCAGATGGGCTCAGGTTGATCACGCCAAGGTCCTTCAGGTACCCAGCGTAAATGTTCACCCCGCTTAGGTAAGTGCTGATGTACCCGAGGGCTGAGACCTCCACGTCATAAGTGCCGGCTGCCAGCCCATCAATTATTGAGAAATCCCCCAAATTGGACGTTGCCGTCGAGGCAACACCGTTATCTCCAGAGACGGCGACAGAGGCGTTCTCGATCACAATATACGACTCAATGGGAGATTCATCAAGCCCTAAATCCATAGGCAGGGCAATGCTGTTGAGAAAGAGCAACAGCAGAATCGCGACCAGTAGTGCCTTGCGCTGCATCAATACCACACTAATCATAAAAGTCGTTTTTTGTTATAACCCTTTCTAAAGAATTTATTTATGCGTTCAAATCGATTTGGAATTTTTAAGGCTGGAATTCACGACGATCCATAGTACCTTTTGTACTCAGCATAGTGCCCCCTAAGGAATTCTTCGAAAGCCACCCTGCTCAGGCGGTCTGCCTCTTCGTTCTCCTCCCTTGGGACCCATTTGAGGGTGGCTTTGCTGAAGCGCTTAAGGAGATCCTCCGCCCTCCTGTGGAGAGCCACCAGACGCCTGGCCCTGACCGCATACTTTCCGGAGAGCTGGTTTATGACCAATTGGCTGTCGCCCCTTATCTCGACCTCGCCGCCGTAGCCTATGGAGAGGAGGTGCTCAAGACCCCTGATCAGCGCGTGGTACTCCGCGACATTGTTTGAGACGTCGTCGCCTAGCATTCCCGCCCCGACGAAGCCGCATCCCTCGTTGAGCTTCTTTCCATCTGAATAAATAACATACCCAAAAGTGGCCACGCCACCCGGGTTTTTGGGCATGCAGAGGCCATCGAAATAGAGCGTGATCACAGGGGTTCCACTCGCCCGTTAGTTGGGAGGTTAGGCTTTAAACCTTGCGGGCTGGAAGGCACGAGAATGGGATTCTATTACTGATAATAATAAATAGATAGATTAAAATATAATATCGTTAGTATAATGCGGGGTGCCGAACATGGCAAGAAGGAGGGGCTTGAGCACTACCGCGATCCACCACGGGTGTGCAGAGGGCGACGACATAATAGCGCCAATCTACCAGACAGCTATCTTCAAGCACCCGAATGGGAAGCAGATACGGGGCAGGGACCTCAAGTACAGCAGGGAGGACAACCCGACTGTCAACCTGCTCGAGAGGAAGATGGCAGCCCTTGAAAGTGGAGAGGATTGCTTGGCTTTTTCTTCAGGAATGGCAGCGATCTCGACCCTCCTGCTCAGCCTGACACGGCAAGGGGATACAATTGTTACCTCGAAGGAGGTCTACGGGGCAAGCCTCATCTTAATGAGGTCTCTTGAGAAGTTCGGCATCAGGGTCAAGTGCGTCCTGAACGACAAGCTGGAGGGGGAGATTGGCAGCGAGACCAAGCTCGTCTTCGTCGAGTCGATCACCAACCCGACCTTGAATGTGCCTGACGTCAAAGGGATCGCCGAGGCTTGCCGCAGGAATGGGGCCATCTTGGTCGTCGACAACACATTCGCCACGCCCATAAACTTCAGGCCAATTGAAGCGGGGGCAAAATTTGTGGTGCACAGCGCGACTAAGTACCTGGGCGGCCACAACGACGCGATCGCCGGGGTCTTGATCGGACCGAAGGAGGGCATAGACAACGCCTGGGAGTGGAGGAGGAACCTTGGGGGGAGCCTGGATCCATTCGCAGCATACCTTGTGATAAGGGGGTTGAAGACCCTGAAGCTCAGAGTTGAGGAGCAGAACAGGAAGGCGCAGCTTATAGCAGAGTTCCTTGAGCAGCACCAGAAGGTAAAGAAGGTCCACTACCCCGGACTGGAATCCAGCCCCAACCACGAGAGGGCAAAGGAGCTGATGAGGGGGTTCGGAGGCGTGGTCTCATTCGAGCTCGAAAACATGGAGAGCGCGATGAGGTTCCTGGGCGGGCTCAAGCTGATAAAGACTGCCCCGAGCCTCGGAGGGGCAGAGACGCTGGTGACCCACCCAGTGTCGTCATCGCACAAGAACATAAGCCCCGAGGAGCGTAGAGAGCTCGGAATTACCGATGGGCTCGTCAGGCTCTCTGTCGGGCTTGAGGACACAGAAGACCTGATCGCGGATCTAGAAGAGGCTTTGGCTGCTGCATGAGAGTCACTCGGGCGGTATTATAGCGCTGTTCCCGAGGTCGTCCTCTATTATAATCGTGAAGGGCAGGGATCCGCCCATTGCCGACTTTATCCTCTTTACCGCCAATTCTGCCTCTTCCTTCTTCGGGCCCTCCGCGATACCCGCGAGCTGCTCGGCGACCTCGAGGAAACGCTGCAGTACACCTTCGACATTTGTGACAAAACCGACTGGCCTGGATCCAGGGCTAAGCTCTAGCCCCAGCTCTGGTATCAGAATCTTCCCGCTGGGTGATCTTATCACCCTCGCGCTGAGGTCTTTCCCGCCCGAGACCCGGAATTCTATCTTCTTTATGCCCCTGCTCTCAAGCGGGATCTCGTGGTATGCCCTAACACCGCACTTCGGGCAGAACATCGAGACCAAGACGGCCATGCCCAGCCCCGGGATCTCGTCGTAGAGCTCCTCGACCGCAAGGGTATCCTCACCGCAGCCCGGGCAGACTGCCTTGTATGAAAGATGCTCGCGCTTTCCCATATCGACCAGAGGCATTTATCAAAACAAGATATATATGGTTTGCACAGAACGATCAATGTGACCGCAAATGCCAGGGCTCCCGATAGAGGTCGTCCTCTTCAAGTCCGAGAACTGCGCGGGCTGCCAGGCTGCAGACAGGATAATCTCCTCCAAGGTAAGCGAGCTGAACTCGAGCCAAGAGGCCGTCAGGCTCATCAAGTACGACATTGATACCGAAGAGGGATTCAAGGAGGCTGAGAAGATGGGCGTCGAGTCGACCCCTGCAGTCTTCGTCTCCGGGGAGAGGTACATGGGCAAGATCGGGGACGAGTTCTTCGAGTTTCTGTGCAAAAAGATAAGCGAAAAAGCGAAGGCGCTTGCGTGATATTGGGACAGCAGAGGGTTGCGCGGCGGATCTGGGCATGGCGGACTCGGGGGGTTTGCGCTCAATGAGGCTCAAGGAGATTGTGGTCAGTCCGATCGGCATCGTCAGGACAGGATGCGCCGACTCGGAAGTGGGCGAAAGCTTCGATGGGGTCCCAGGGAGGATCGAGATCTTCAATGAGTACTCCGAGGGGCTCGAAGGCATAGAGGGGTTCTCGCACATAATAGTAGTCGCCTTCTTGGACAGGGTCAAAGCCGCTGAGAGGAAGGTGCTGAAGGTCAGGCCGAAGTGGCTTGCCAAGTATGCCGACGACCCCAAAAAAGTCCCTGAGGTCGGGGTATTCAATACCCGGTCCCCCCATAGGCCGAACCCTATCGCCTTGAGCGTGGTCAGGCTTGTAAGGAGGGTTGGGAATGTCTTGGAGGTAGAGGGGCTCGACCTGTACGACGGGACGCCTGTGCTCGACATCAAGCCGCACGTGCCGCAAGACCTCGGGGGCGAGATCAGGTTCCCCTCCTGGTTCAACGAGATGAGGGAAAAGGTCAGGAAGGAAAAGGGCAAGGATTTGAGTTTTTGACGCAATGATGCCCAGCAGTATTCCTTGCGTGGGCTCAGGAGTCCAGGATTGGCCCTCCATTAAGGTTATATTGCATCTGTGCATTAGTAAGGCTGATCAAAATGGAGTTTGGATGGATAATAAACCTGATAGGAATTGCGTTCAACGGGCTGAGGTGGGCTATAGAGAGCATATTGAGCATGACGCTCTTCAAGGTAAACCCCGAACTCTCAGAGGCGTTTGCGAGCACCATAGCCCTGCTCGTCTCGCTCACCGCAGCATACATTCTGCTCGTGGTGGTGAGCGCGGGAAAGAAGATACTCGGGATAATTATACTCCTGGGCTGGGCCCTCCTGATAGTGAGCATGATAATCTCTGCACTCTGAAATTTCAGGTCAAAAACTTTGGCGTTTGCAGGAATGGCTCAGCATGCGCAATGCCTGCCATCATGATGCAGCGCAAGGCAGCTCAGCACAGAACCCTCAAACCCCGAAAATGAACCTTATCAAACCCAGTTCCCTGAACGCCAAGAATCCTGCAATTGATAGGGCGACACATACAGCTGCGGGCATCAATCCGTCCGCGACCGATCCTCCCCTGCTGAGTTTGCCGCCGACAATCCCGAGCAAGAAGGCGTCGTATATGACTGCGAGGTACGCAACTGCAGCTGCGAGCTCGAATTGGGATCCCGTGATGAAGGAGAGACCGAATGGCAGGCTAATGCTCACGCCGCCGAGGGCTCCAGCGAATAGCCTCCCGATCACGTCGACCGCAACAACCGTAGTGAAAGTCAGCACGAGCGTATTCATATAGCTTACAGCGGTGAAAAGCCGGGTCTGGGACGAGAGCGCCTTCATGCAGAGGGTAAGGCTCGAGACGAGCTCGGAAAGGTGGTCCAGGCTCTTCGGCTCAGATCCCATCCTCTCGGACTCGTCTATCAGCTCGAATGTTGCCTTGACTACCCAGGGGGCGCGTACGGCTTCTGCGACCTCTGATACCGGGACTCCTATCTTCAGGAATGCTGATATCCTGTGCAGGAACCTGTCAAAGTGTTGGTTGAAAGCCCTTGCCTCAGAAAAGTGTATTATGGACATACCAGGTGAGCTCCCCTTCTTTACCTCCTCGGCGACGAGCCTGGTGAAGGCAGGGAGGGCGGCAAGAACCTGGCTGACTTCCCTCCGCATAGGGCGGTAGTACAAAGAGGCTGCGGCTAGCGAGGAGAGCAGAACTCCCCCGAATGCAAGGTAAGCGGGCACAGGAATCCCTGCCACCCAAAAAATTGCAGCCAGTGCCACACCCATAGGGAGGGCTGCAAGCGCTATTGAGAACCCTTTCAGCGGCACGGGAGTCGTGAGCTCCTTGGGGAGCGAGGAGTCGATCATTACACTAAGCAGGACTGCGGTAACGCTCGGGAGACCAATGCAGGCAGCCAATAGGGTGGGCAGCGATACCGCCGAGCTGAAGACTGTGCCGAGCGTGAGAGCCCCCATGGGGACGAGTATGAAAGCGATCATCTCTGCAGAGGCGATCATGGAGAACTTGTCCGAGAGGGTCTTTATCGTGCCCTGCAGGTGCGAGAAGACCTTCATCAGCTCATCCCTGAGCACCGAGGGCACGGCATCGCCCTGCCTCTGGGCGGCGACAACAGAGAAGTAGAGATCCCTTACGCGTTCGGAGGGGTGTTGCCTTGCTTCGAAGACCAATGCATCGTACGGGTGGAGCGCATAGAGGCGCCTGACCTTCTCGATCCTCTGTGCCTCGTTCCTGAACGCGTTGAGGAATGCTGAGCGCCTGAGCCTCTCAAGCGCAACCTGGATAGGGATGCCAGAGGCTGAGGCGATTGCGAGGAAGGCCGTCAAGAATGGGAGTTCCCTCTCACAGGCGCGCCTCCTCCCCAGAGCAGAGAGGGCAGGCCTCAAGGACAGATATGCAGGGATCGCCCATGAAGAGAGGCTAGCAGCCCCAGTTGCAAGCAAGAGTTCAGGAGGCGCGGCTGCCAGACCGCATAGCCGCAGCGCCAGTAGCGCCATGGATACAGACGAGAGGGCGGATGAGAGCAGGACGGCAAGGGCTATCTTCCTGCCGTATGAGTCAGGAGAGACCCCGAGCTCGCCCTGGTAAAGGCGGAGGCAGAGGCGGCTTGCGATCGGGCTGGAGAGCCTCGCGAGCAAGCCAGAGCCGCCCTCAGCAGTCAAAGGCCTTCACCCGCCCATGGGTCCCTTTGGGCATTGATGTGCGAACCCCTATCCCGTCATTCAGTTTCACATTCACGTTCAGGCATTTTGAGAGAGCTTCTGAGCCAGCCTTGAATGAGTCGCCGGAGTATATCAGGTCCTCAGGGTCAAAGTCATCTGGGGAAGACTGGAAGAGCCACACGGCTTTTGCAACCAGCAGGTACTCCCTGTACTCTGGCCTTACCTTTGCGATCTGGAGCAGCCTGGTGAGAAAAGCCACCCGCCTATGGTACCTCTCGAGGAAGGCTTTTTCAGAGAAGCCAGTCTCCTGCATTATCCTCCTTGCGGAGTTGGAGGAGAGGATCCTCGACTCGTCGTGACCGAACCGATCCCCCTCGCATGAGTAGGAGAAGACTGGCGTAAGTGTCAGATCAGGGTTCAGGTCGTAGTAGTTGAGGACCCGCCTCCGCTGCCTCTGGCGACCCTCGGCGAAATACGTCGATCTCCCCAGGCAGAGTATGCCAGCCAGCGACTTCAGCGCGCCCCTCTCGACCGAGATGGGCTGGGAGAGGAGGCGCTCGATTGCAGAGGAGGGGCTCTCGGCGTGGAGGGATGTGATCCCCCCGTGGCCTGTCATTATCGCCTGGGCCCAGATCCTCCCCTCCTCGCCCCTCACCTCCCCCACTATGATATAGTCGGCGGACATCCTGAGCGCCTCCTTGACCAGCGCGAACATGCCTATCTCGCCGCGCTCGTCCAGGGTCGCCGACTCCCTGACGACCAGCGAGAACCTGTTCGGGTGCGGCAGCCTGAGCTCGGGCGTGTCCTCTATGGTGACTATCACCGCCCTCTCAGGTATGAGGTTGCATAGGGCGTTTATTGTCGAGGTCTTTCCCGTGCCCATTGACCCGCAGACGAGGAACGCCTTGCGGTGCTCCTCCAGCATCATCAGCCAAGCTGCGATCTCAGGGGAGAGGGTGTTCATGAGCATCAGGGAGGTGATTGACCAGGGCTTCTCTGGGAACTTGCGGATTATGAAGCTAGACCCCTCGACCGAGACCTCCCTCTTGTAGGAGGCTGAGAGCCTCGACCCATTCGGGAGCCTTATGCTCAGGATTGGCTTGTAGAGCGAGACTGACTTTCCGGAGAGGTGGACCAGCTTCTCCACGTACCTGTCGATCTCATCCGGCCTGAACCGGACGTTGCTCGGCATGGTACCGTAGTCGGAGTGGCTGCACGAGACGGGGCTGCTCGAGGAGGCGACGACAATGTCCTCGACCTTCGGGTCAGAGACCATCGGATCCAGGAGGCCGTAGCCGACAATCTCCCTCTTGAGGAAGTATTTGTACCGCTGGTCGCTGAGCCCAGCCCTCTTAAGGTACTCCTCGAACTGCCGCTCGTCCCCGACAGCCGAGGCTGGCATGATGAAGAGTAGCCTTGAGGCGATGTCACCCAATTTCTTGTGCTCCTCCGGGGTCAGGGGAGGGTCGTTGATCAGGTACTCCATGTCCTTTGTTATGTAGACTGTCGATAGCCCGACAGTATAGCTCTCAACGACTTCATAGTTCGAGAGGCGCACGTACGAGGTCTTGATGCTGAAGGCAGGCAGGTCAAACCTTCCCTTTGGGGAGCTGTAGCGACGCTCTATCCCTTCAATGACCTCTTCCTCGAGGCTCTCGAAGGATCTTGAGTCGATCCCGCCCCTGTCCTTCCGCCTGCCGATCAATCGCAAACGTATACCACTTCCCGACTGGATGGAACAGATGGAAATAAAAAAGAGGGAGTTACTGGACGAAGGCGCTGAAAGGCAAGATTCCCTGGTCTGTGTTCAATGAACCCTTGAGAATAGTCCCGGTGGTGAAGTTGGCCCCGCTGAAAGTGATGTTGAGCACCATGCTTTTCCCTGCCTGGATCACATCACTGCGAGTTGCATTCTGGCCCCCTAGGAGGCACGACGAGATCGACGCGTTTGCGTTCCCTATGTTCCTGACGGTCAAGTACAGCGTATCATTCTGGACCACAGGGGATCCCACGATCATTAGGGCGCCCTGGTTCGCAGCCGCTGCGCCGGTGGAGAGCATCCAGCTGACCGCGATCCCAGTGACAGCCAGAGCGGCTACAGTCACCAGGATTGTTATTATTGGGGTCGAGATCTCCCCTCTTTTGCTTCTAATTCTGCCTCTGTTCCTATTTGCGGACATTTTTCCTCGGAAGACTTGGATGTTATAAAAATCCTGCCCCCTTTGGGCGGGGTGTTCTAATCCTTAGAATGGGCGTTCAGATCAATAGCATAAAATCACATGGTGATAACGTTATGTCAGGTAAATGTTATGAGGCAGCTTTCATCCTACAAAAAAGCCATTATCGTGTCAGTCCCTTTGGTTCTCATTGCCTTTGTCGCGGCAGCATACGCAATAAATCAGCCCCCTGACCCGAACCTCAAGCGGTTCTCCAGCATGGACGAGATCGAGGCCTACCTGAAGGGCGGATCCCCCTCCTGGTGGCCTGTCTTTTACTTCAACAGGGATTTTGCATTCCAGGCGACTACCGCCGAAGGGGGGCTGAAGGACTATTCGACTACAAACATACAGGTAGCAGGCGTGGACGAGGCGGACATTGTCAAGAGCGATGGCGAGTACCTCTACATCGCCTCCGGGGACACAGTCTACATCGTGAAGGCCTACCCGCCCGAGGATGCGAGGGTCGTCTCCAAGATCGTGATCAACAACTCATACTCGCAGGATCTCTACATCAACGGCAACCGGCTGGTGGTCATCGGGAGCGGATATTCGGCGTTTGCTTACAAAGGCTACCCGGTCTCGGTTGCCAACTCATTCGTCAGGGTCTACGACATCACCAACAGGTCCTCCCCTGAACTTGCAAGAGAGCTCGTTCTGAACGGCACAATCAGCGGCTCGAGGATGATAGGCGACTACGTGTACATAGTCTCGCAGGAGTACCCGTACGTGTATGACTTCGAAAGCCAGGATTACAGGATCGAGCTCCCAGCCTATGCGTGCGACGGCACTACCAAGGAGATAAAGCCCGAGGAGATCTACTACATAGAGTCCCAGGAGTCTTACTATTGGTTCATGACCGTCATCTCCCTGAATGTGGTCGATGACTCGATCCCTCCGTCGGATGAGACATTCTTGGCTGGCGTCTCATCCACAATGTACGTCTCGCCTGAGAACATGTACCTTGTTGCCCACCGCTCTTACCCTGTGAGGATCATGATTATCTCCCCCAGCACAAGCGCTGAGGACTGGAAGGAGGAGACGCTCGTCTACAGGCTGGGCCTGAAGAATGGGAAAGTTGCTCTCGAGGCCAGCGGCACGGTGCCAGGCGGGATACTGAACCAGTACAGCATGGACGAACACAACGGGTACTTCAGGGTTGCTACGACCGAGTGGACATCGAACGGGAGCAAGAACGCGATCTACGTGCTGAACATGAAAATGGAAATTGTCGGGTCGATCGAAGGGATAGCCCCCGGCGAGAGGATCTATTCGGCCAGGTTTATGGGCGACAGGTGCTACCTAGTCACATTCAGGCAGGTCGACCCATTCTTCGTGATCGACCTCAGCAATCCTTTCAATCCCTCAGTGCTCGGCTACCTGAAGATCCCAGGTTACTCCAGCTACCTCCACCCGCTGGATGAGGATCACATAATTGGTCTCGGCAAGGAAGGGAACAACCTGAAGCTCTCGTTGTTCAATGTGGAGGACGTGAGCGCGCCCAAGGAGGTAGCGAAGTTCGGGCTCAACTATACCTACTCAGACTCGGAGGCACTTTACGACCCGAAGGCGTTCCTCTTCAATGCGGGAAGGCAGATCCTCGCCATACCCGTCGGGTGGACTGAAGGCTACGGCGCATGGATGTACTCCCAAGGTGCGTTCGTCTTCAACGCGAGCGTCGAGGAGGGGTTTGTCCTTAGGGGCATAATAGTGCATCATTCAGACATGGCCCAGAGCTACTGGAGCCTGGCGGTCAGGCGAATCCTTTACATCGAGGAAGCCCTCTATACTGTTTCCAACGACCAAGTGCGGATAAGCAACTTCGGGACGCTGGACCTGATAAAGGCGATTCCGCTCCAGTGATTTTTCTCCTTTGCCTTTTTCCCCTTCTGTCTTATTTTTCATTTCACCAAAGCTGGCTGGTGGAGGAATCAGAGCTGAATTTTCTCTACGCTCACGCAGTATCCTAGCGCACGGTGCGAGATCCGCACATTGCGGAGGGGCGCCGCCCTAGCCAGCCTTGCGAGCTCCTCAACCGACGGGTTCCGCATCATCGAGTACTCCCTGCTCCCGGCGTTTTCGGGGACGAACTCAACCAAGGTGAAACTCGCACCGCCTGCTGAGGCCTTCTCCCCGTATCCCATACTGTTCAGGTCAAGGCCTATCGACCTGACAACCTCCAGGCTGTCGTTCACCCCTGGGATCACAACCATGCGCAGGTCCACGAATGCGCTCGAGGCGAGCGCGATCCTTATCGACTCGATCACCCGGTCCACCATCGGGTTGTCCACCCCAGTCACCTTCCTGTACTCGAAGTCGTTGAGGGCGGTCTTGACGTCGATCGATACGAGATCGAGCATTGGCAGCATTCCCCTGAGCCGCTCCGGGAGTGTGCCGTTGGTGTCGATCCCGAACTTGTAGCCGAGCGACTTCGCCTTCTTGGCAATCCTCATCAGGGCCTCAGGCTGGAGTAGAGGCTCCCCGCCGGTTACCTTGCAGGCATTGATCAGCTTCCCCCCCTCCAAGAGGCGCTCGATCCGGTCAATCCTTGTCAAGTGCGACCTGTCCTGCTCCCTTATCTTCCAGTTCTGGCAGTACCCGCACCGGTAGTTGCACCCGGAGAAGAAGATGACTATGGCCGGCTCCCCAGGGAAGTCGCATAGGGAGAGGGGCATGATTTCGGGGGCGTAGGCTTCGGCACTCGATCCCACTCCGAGACCGCCTCCCCTTCCTTTTCCTCCGCCCCTGCCTGAAGTGTAATTTCGGCTACTGCCGCTGCCAGCGCTCATGAAAGCCTGACCCTGTACCTGTCCTTGAGCTCCTGCCTCTTGGCAGCGTTCCATGAGCTGACATCCTGGTAGTAGCCCGTTATCCTGGAGTAGTTCCTCACAGAGGTGCTGCCGCAGGTCGGGCAACTCGAATTCAGCCCGCCGCCGACATATCCGCAGTCTCTGCAGACGGTGATGTCCTTCGTGTGGGACCAGTAGCCGACCCATGACTGCTTCGCGAGCCGCATGTTGAGCTTCATCAGGGCTTCTGGGTCTGGGTTAGCCTCGCCGAGCCATACGTGGAATATGTCCCCTCCCTTGAGTATCGGGAAGAACCTCTGCTCGATCAAGAGGCGCTGGTCCAATGGCAGCTGCGCAGCGACGTTAACATGCGCGCCGTTGGAGTAGTAGACCGGGACGTCCTTCGTCTCGTTCAGCAGGGACAGCCCCTTCTCAAGGTCGCCCTTTACCAGATCCCTCGCAAACTTGGGGTAGTGTATCAGGTCGGCCACCGCGAAGCGCTGCGCGGCGGACTCTGCAGGCGTCCTTGCGATTGAGAACTTCTCCCCAGTCTCCTCGCTATAGGACTTCCTTATCTTGTCCATCTCGATCAGCACTTTGAGGGCCAGCTTCTGGGCTGACGGGTCCTCGTGAATCTCGTACCCCGTCATGTGCTGGACGAGCTCGTTCATCCCGACGAACCCTATAGTGAGCGAGAGGTTGTCGATGTCGACTGCCGGCGGGGCGCCGCGGGGGCGCTGTGACGCGAACGGTATGAGGCCCCTCTCGAACTGACGCTTTATCGTCGCCTTCTTGAGCATGAGGGCCTCCTTCGCGATGTCCATTGTGGACTTCAGCACCTCCAGGAGGCGCGCTTCGTCTCCCCCTGACTTGTACGCGACCCTCGGGAGGTTGACTGTGACCACCTGCATCCCGCCCATCGAGAAGTGGGCCCCGTCCTCGAACATCACCTTCTTCTGGAAGTTCTCAGACTTGCCGTCCTCCGAGAACGAGTACGCGCAGCACTGGAAGCATGAGACGCCATCCTCCCCTCCCCTGTAGGCAGGGATCATGTTGTCGTAGTATGTAGAGCCGAACTTCGCCGAGAGCTCGGCTGCCCTGAGCATCACGTCCTCGAACTCCTTGTCGTCCCAGTACCTCGCCCTCTGGACGACCTCAGGCTTCGGGAAGTTGAACATCTTGCCCATCGCATCGCCTTTCAGATACTCCTCGAGCAGCGCGACTGCGAAAGCGTGGACCGTGTCCTCGAGGTCGCCGTACCTCAGGTCTGGCCACTTCTTGCCGTGCGACACTACGGGCGCATCCTGCCAGACCTTCGGGACGCCTGACTCGATCTGTATCGACGAGAACACGGGCTGGCCGCCCCGGGCGACGTAGAGCTGGGTCATCTCGTAGAGGAACATCTGCGCGGTCTGGTGGAGCCGCTTCGCGTCGAAGTCCTTCAGGTACGGAGCCATGAAGACGGTGAAGTTGAAGAAGCCCTGCCCTCCAGCGAAGTTGGTCTGGGCAGCCCCGAGGACCTTCGCGGCGTGGAGGATCGCGACCTCTGCATGCTTCGCGGGTCCCGCGACCGAGGTGTGCGTCCCAGTCCCGTCCGGCATGAGGCCGTAATAGAAGAAGTACCTGAGGTCCCAGTCCTGGCAGAAGGGGCGAGTCCCCCAGTACTCCAAGTCATGGAGGTGGATGTCACCACGAAGGTGCGCGTCGGCAATGTGCGACGGGATCATGAGGAGGTAAGACTCCTTGCTGAGGAAGTCTGCCTTCTTCTTGTGGAATGTCTCAGGGTTCGGCTGGAGGTTCGCGTTCTCCCTGGACTCGTAGCCGTCGGAGTTGTCTATCTTGTAGACCTCGTACAGGGGCATCCCGACCCTGGTGTAGACGTTCCTCTGCTTGGCAAACCCATGCTCCAAGAGCTTCACGTTGACTATCTCGCGTATCAGGGGGCCGCTGAGCATCTTTAAGCGCATCCCCAGTATCTCGTCCTGCACCTCGTCGGCAATCACCCTGGCCTCCTCCTCGGTGAGGGGGCGCTCGTTGTAGAGCTCCTTGACGAGCTGGGTTTCCTTGAGCAGGCTCTTCACTATCAGATCCTTGTTGAATGGGACTATTACTCCGTCGCTCCGCCTCACGGGTGGAGGGAGTTTGCCATTAATTATTACTTCTGTCATGACCAGACCCCCGATACGAGCTCATCTCTAACATTTACGGGCATTTTATTCCTATCGGATCCAGCGCTTATAAGGTTTTTTTAGAGTAAAATATTTAAAAAAATTGATATCTGTAGAACACATTTAAAAAAATTGATATCTGTAGAACACAATATGGCGCATTTTCACTTGGGCAAATAAAATCCGGGCAAAGCCAGCATGAATAATCAATGTGCCAAAATAAAGAAAGGCTCACCACGGACCAGGCGGCTGGAGGATCGACCGGAACACTGCCCCTGCCTCCTTGGACATTTCAGAGACGGTCATTGGGCAGCCCCACCGTTCAGCCAAAGCCCCGATCCCAATGAGTGCAAGCCCTGCGATATCGCTGAACGGCTCAGGGGTTGGCGTCAGCAGCAGGGCAGTGCCGACCTTCTTGAGGTTGCCCAAGGACCGCCTCTTTCCAGGCTCCCCGACCAGGGCCCTTAGTGACCGGAGCCCGAACGCAACTTCGCCGACCGCAGCGCCCGCATCGGCAGCAGACTCGGAGAGGATCCTGGTCGCAGACCGCATAAGCGTACCAGAAATCAACTCCCCCGCAGTCTTTTTAAAGGTTATATGAGACAGAATTGAGCTTCCAATCGATTTCTGTTTAAGTGGGAAAGAAGTGGGAAAAGCTTAAATAGCGAAAAACCCTTCCGGGTTCAGAGGGAGCATGATGGAAAGGAGGAATTTAGTTCACAAGGCTCCAGACGCCTAGGGGATTCAGGGACCTTGGGCCTGAGGAAGCCAGATCCTACCTGATTGTCGAGGGCAGGTTCAGGGAAGTCCTCAGGAAATGGGGCTACAAGGAAGTCAGGACCTCGACGCTCGACTACTTCGACATCATACGCGGCGGGGCGGGCGAGGGGTTCACGGATTCGATTTTCAAGGTCCAGGACTACGACGGCAGGCTGCTGTCGCTCAGGGGGGAGGTCACGACCCAGATAGCGAGGATGCTGGCCTCCAAGGCCAAGGACGAGGGGAGGCTCTGCTACATCACGAACTGCATCAGGTACCTGGAGTCCAAGAACCTGTCCCTCAGGGAGTACTGGCAGGCGGGCGCTGAGCTGATAGGAGGGGAGAGGATCAGCGCTGATGCAGAGGCGGTTGCACTCGCTCTAGAGATGCTCGACTCGGTAGGGATAAGGGCGAGCGTGGACCTCGGGAGCATGGGCGTCATCAGGAGGCTGATGGAAAGGTACAGGATAAGGGACTACAAGAAACTTACGAGGGCAATTGCTTCGAAGTCAATAGACGACCTGAGGAAATTGACGACCGACAGCGATGCGCTCGAGACTTTCACCCTGCTGATGACCAAGAGGGGTGGCGCGGATCTCATTGGGGAGATTTCCAAGGCTGCAGGCTGCCTTGAGGAGGAGCACGAATACTTCAAGAGCCTCTACCGTGCGCTCGAGGCTTACGGGTGCGCCTCCAGGGTCTTTGTGGACCTGAGCACCATCAGGGAGATGGCCTACTACAACGGCTTGGTCTTTGAGATATTCACCCCCGGGATGGGCCTGCCAATCGGCGGGGGAGGGAGATACGACGCCATGATGAAGGACTTCGGGATAGACACTGCCGCGACCGGCTTTGCGCTGAGCATAGACCTATGCTTGAAGGCGCTTGGCGGGGGGGACTGGGGCAAGAACAACGAAACAGTGAGGGTGTACTACAAGGACGGGTACAGGGAGAAGGCGATCTCCCTTGTGAGGGTCTTGAGGGGAAAGGGCGAATGCTGCACCCTGGATGCATACCGGGGCGAGGGCAGGGGCATCCTAGTAGGCGAAAAGACCATTGTGCTTGAGAGTGGTGAGGAGTATGCCCCCTGAAACAAAAGAGAGGCTTGTCTTCGCCGTTCCGAACAAGGGGAGGATGAGAGATCCGGCACTCAGGCTCCTGGAGTCGGCGGGTATAAAGTGGCTCGGGGAGGAGAGGGCCTACCTGTCCAAGACGACGGATCCCGAGATCGACATACTCTCAGTCAGGGCTGCGGACATCCCGGTCTACGTGTACTACGGGATAGCGGACCTGGGGATAACGGGGAGGGACATAGTGGCTGAGACCGGGCTCGAGGTCTACGAACTTGCCGATCTGGGCTTCGGATGCTGCGACCTCGTCGTAGCCGTCAGCAAGGACAGCGGGATAAGGAGCCCGTCGGAGATCCCGCACGGATCCAAGATCGCAACCGAATTCCCGAATGTGGCAAAGGCTTACTTTGACGAGATTGGGATCCAAGTCGAGACGATCACCCTCAAAGGGGCGGTGGAGATAGCCCCGAGGCTCGGGCTCGCGATCGCCATAGTGGACATCTCCAGCACCGGGGCTACCCTCGAGAAGAACAGGCTGTCTGCAATCGGGAAGGTGATGAGCTCTTCGGCTAGGCTGATCTGCAACAAGATATCTTACAAGACAAAGTATGATAAGGTCGAAGCGATAACTAACAAGCTGAAGGGGTTGAGTCCTTGAAAGTCGTCAAGTACAGCGACTATGCCTCCGAGCCAATAAGACCATCCCAGGTCCCGAAGGAGATCGCAGATTACGTCTCTGCCATAATAGCGAGGGTCAGGGATCTCGGGGATTCGGCAGTCCTGGAGTACACGGAGAAGTTCGACAAGGTCAGGATAGAACCGGATCGCATCAGGATCGAATGGGGTGAGATGAGAAGGGCGTACAACGCGATCCCAGAAAGCCTGAGGGCTGCACTGAGGAATTCTGCTGAAAGGATACGCGCGTTCCAGGAGCTCCAGAAACCCCTCGAGTTCTCCGCGACGATAGTCCCAGGCGTTTCCGCAGGGATAAAGTTCGATCCGATACAGTCAGTCGGGCTGTACGTGCCTGGCGGGAGCGCGGCCTACCCATCGACCGTGCTGATGACCGCGATTCCAGCAAAGGTCGCGGGCGTGGACAGGTGCGCAGTCTTCACGCCGCCCGGAAAGGGAGGGGACGTCCCCGAGGCGATCCTGGCTGCAGCCTACATTGCTGAGGTGGATGAGGTCTACAGGGTCGGGGGGGCGCAGGCGATTGCAGCTATGGCTTACGGAACCGAGAGGATAAGGAAGGTCGAGAAGATCTTCGGCCCCGGGAACATCTACGTCACCGTCGCGAAGATGCTGGTTTCATGGGACGTGGCTGTCGACATGCCGGCAGGGCCGAGCGAGTTGCTCATCTACACCGAGGGGTTTGATAAGCCCGAATGGCTTGCTTACGACATCCTCGCCCAGTGCGAGCACGACCCGAGGGCCAAGGCAGCGCTGGTCACGACAGACGCGGCTTTGGCAGAGGAGGTCGCCAGGATGGTGGAGAACCTCGTCAAGGAGTCCCCCAGGAGGGAAATACTTGAGAAGAGCACGGCCCAGGCGGTGGCGCTAGTAGTCGGGAGCCGTGAGGAGGGGGCGGATGCGATAAACGAGATGGCTCCAGAGCACCTTGAGCTGGTAGGCGAAGGCGCCGAAGAGATCTTCAAGCTGGTCAGGAATGCGGGGGCGGTCTTCATCGGCGAGTACACGCCTGTCCCGCTCGGCGACTACACGGCGGGCACGAACCACGTCCTGCCCACTATGGGGTGGGCCAAGAGGGCATCGCCCCTCTCGGTCAGGGATTTCCTGAGATCTAGGGAGTACTTGCGGTGCACCAGGGACGGGGTCATGCGCATAGGGGGCGACGCTGTGATGGTCGCAACAGCGGAGGGGTTGCTGAACCACGCGCGCGCAGTATCTTCCAGGATGGGGACAAATTGCAAGGGGGAGAAGTAGCTGGATCCTGAAGATTTCGTGGTCGATCGCCTGAGGGAGATCCTCGGCGAGAAGAAGGGCAAGGAGGCCTACTCCACCCTCTCTCGGGAGGGAAGGGTCAGGATGGGGCTGAACGAGAACCTGCTGGTTAACAGGTTCTTCTCAGATACCCTGATGGCGGAAGCGATCAAGAGGGTGGATGTCAGGGAATACCCCCCTCCGAAGGGATGGGTTGCCGCAAGCGCGATTGCCGAGAGCCTCGGCGTCTGGGAGGACGAGGTGCTGATAGGGAATGGATCCGATGAGATACTGGATCTGATAGCCAAGGTTTTCCTCTCATCAGAAGGGAGGGAGGGCATCGTTGTGGACCCCACATTCGAGATGTACAAGTTCTACACGTCCATCGCCGGCGGGAGGACGAGGCAGGTCCTCACGACAGGGGATTTTGACCTCAGCGCGGACAGCATACTCTCAGCCATAGGGGACTCGACAAAGGTGATTTTCATATGCTCCCCGAACAACCCGACTGGGAAGCAATTCAACAGGGACGAGGTCCTGAGGGTAGTAGAGGAGAGCGGGCGCCTGGTCGTCCTCGACGAGGCCTACGTCGATTTCGCCCCATACTCGCTTTCAGGGGAGTGCACACAGTACGAGAACCTCCTGGTCCTGAGGACGTTCTCAAAGGCCTTCGGGATGGCAGGGCTCAGGGCAGGGTACTGCGTGGGCAATGCGAGGCTCCTCAAGTGGCTCAGGGCCGCACAGAGCCCATTCAGCGTCAATTCGGTCGCGCAGGAGATGGTCAGGCTCGTCATCGAGAACAGGAAGGTATACGAAGCGTTCATCAGGCAAGTCATCGAGGAGAGAAACTACCTGCTGGCCGAGCTTGAGATGCTCAGCGGCGTGGACGCCTACGAGTCGGATGCCAACTTCATACTCTTCAGGCTCCCGCCCGGCATAGAATCTGGCTCCGTTGTGAGGCGCCTTGGGGAAGATGGGATAGACGTGAGGGACAGGGGCGGGCTGCCGCTGCTCGAGAACTGCGTGAGGGTGACCGTCTCGACTAGGGAGAACAACCTGAAGTTCATAGATTCTCTGAGGAAGGCGATAAGTGAGGAGGGCAAAAAATGATCCCAGGGATGGAATCTGGATCAGGGAACGGGGACTGCGCAAGGGCAAGGGAGGGATGCTGCGACAGGAAGACGCAGGAGGTCAAGATCTCCGCCAGGGTCTGCCTCGAGGGCCCAGGCGAGTTCACTGGCAGCACCGGTTCCGCATTCATCGACCACATGATAAGGACCCTAGCTAAGCACGCATCGATCAGGATAGATCTCGAGGCTTCCGGCGATCTCAAGCACCACATAATCGAGGATACTGCGCTCGTGCTTGGTGAGGCGATCCGGTCTGCGCTCGGCGAGAAGAAGGGGATAAAGAGATTCGGGCACGCCTATGTGCCCATGGACGACTCGCTGGCGAGATCCGTGATAGACCTCGGGGGCAGGGCTTACAGCAGGATAAAGCTTAACACGAGGGGCGAGTCGATCGAGGACGCCAAGGTCGAGGACATCGTCCATTTCCTCGAGTCCTTCGCAGCATCGCTCAAGTGCAACCTGCACATGAAGGTGCTTTACGGGAGCAATGACCACCACAAAGTGGAGGCGGCGGTCAAGGCGCTCGCGGTAGCGCTCAGGGAGGCTGTCTCGCTGACAGGCAGGGAGGATGTGCCGAGCGCCAAGGGGGCAATCTGACTAGATGAGGGTAGCGATCCTTGACATGGGGCTCGGAAACCTCCTGAGCATAAGGAGGGGCATCGAGAGGGCGAGCGGAGGGATCGGCAGCGGATCCATTACAGCCCCCCATGCTGAAGTGATCATCGCACAGCGCGACGCCGAGGCTGGATGCGCAGACGCAGTTGTCATCCCGGGGGTTGGCGCATTCAGGGATGGGGCAAATGCACTCGCGGGAAGGTTCGGAGGGGTAGTTGGGAGGATCCGCAGCGGAGAGATCCCAGCGCTCGGGATCTGCCTAGGCATGCAGCTCCTCTTCACAAGGAGCTTTGAAGGGGGCGAATACCCAGGCCTCGGGGTCATCTCAGGCGATGTGGTGAGGCTTCCGGATTCCGTCAAGGTCCCCCACATGGGCTGGAACAGCATAAGGATAGTCAGGAGCGGGGAGCTTGTGAGGGGGATCCCGGACGGCGAGCACTTCTATTTCGTCCATTCCTACTATTGCAGGCCTGGGGAGGAGGGCGTAACGGTTGCAGAGACGGAGTACGGCGTGCATATCCCCGCGATTGTCGAGAAGGGGAGGGTCTTCGGGACGCAATTCCACCCGGAGAAGAGCGGTGAGGCCGGCCGGACAATAATAAGGAACTTCCTGGAGGCGGCGAAGCGTTGATCAGGATAATACCGGCGGTTGACGTGTCAAAGGGGAGATGCGTGAGGCTGACGAAAGGCAGGCTGGAGGAGACAAAGGTATACTTCCAGGACCCCCTACAGGCCGCGCGGAAATGGGAGTCGGAGGGAGCAGAATGGATACATGTCATCGACCTGGACGCGGCGATCGGGGTAGGGAGCAACCTTGAGCAGATAAAGCGGATAATAAAGAATGTGGGCGCAAAGGTTGAGGTTGGAGGCGGCATCAGGAGCCTGGAGGCAGCAAGGGATTACATAGCCGCTGGGGCTGGCAGGGTCATCTTCGGGACGGGGGCCCTCGATGCAAGCCTGATAAGGGCAAGCATCAAGGAGTTCGGCCCGGAGAAGGTCATGGCAGCAGTCGACCACATAGCAGGGAGGGTTGCAGTCAAGGGGTGGAAGGAGATGGTCGGGATAGACGCATTGCTGCTCTGCAGCAGGCTCGAGGAGATCGGCGTGAGGATCTTCATGATGACCGCGATCGATCGGGACGGGACGATGAAGGGGCCGAACATCGAGTACTCCCTCAAGGCAGCCTCTGAGATAAGGGGGGAGGTGTACCTGGCAGGGGGGTTCTCGAGCCTCTACGATCTGTCGCTGATCAGGGGATCGAAGGCTGCGGGAGTCATACTCGGGAAGGCGCTGTACGAGGGCGCCTTCACGCTGAGGGAGGCGATGGAGGCGGTAAGGTGATGCTGACAAAGAGGATCATACCTTGCCTAGACGTCGACAAGGGCAGGGTCGTCAAAGGCATAAGGTTCGTGAACCTGAGGGACGCGGGGGACCCTGTCGAGCAGGCATTGGAGTATGAGCGGCAGGGGGCGGACGAGATCGTCTTCCTGGACATCACTGCCTCGTCTGACAACAGGGAGACGGTCATAGACATGGTAAGGAAGACCGCGTACGAGCTCTCGATCCCGTTCACCGTGGGAGGGGGGATAAGGGGCTACGCTGACGTTAGGAGGGTCCTGATGGCGGGGGCGGACAAGGTCTCCCTGAACACAGCTGCGGTCCAGAACCCAAGGCTGATCACCGAGGGGGCAGAGATCTTTGGGAGCCAGTGCATCGTGGTGGCGATAGACGCCAAGAAGTCTGGCGAGGGAAAGTGGGAGGTCTACACCCACGGCGGGCGCAAGGCGACTGGGATGGACGCTGTCGAATGGGCAGTGAAGGCAGAGGAGATGGGGGCTGGGGAGATCCTGCTGACCAGCATGGACTACGACGGGTCCAAGGACGGCTACGATCTGGATCTGACGAGGCGGGTTTCAGAGAGCGTCAACATACCTGTGATAGCGTCGGGCGGCGCAGGGGGCCCTGCACACATATACGATGCGCTCACCGCAGGCAAGGCGGATGCAGCCCTCGCCGCTTCGATATTCCACTACGCGGAGTACACCGTCGGGGAGGTGAAGGCGTACCTCGCGGAGAGGGGCGTCCCGGTCAGGATCCCGCGCCCGACCGGCGCAGGAGCCCGGAAGGGGATCCGTGGTAATGCTGACAGCAAGTGATCCAGGAGCGAAGGACAACTCGTGAAGGTGCATGCGGAATGGGCTTTGATGGAAAAGTGGAAGGAGTGAGGCTAGGCAGCGGAGAGATAGAGAGACTTGTCAAGTCCCTCAACTTTGAGAAGCTAGGGGGCATAATCCCGGCTATCGCGGTAGGCGAGGACGGGAGGGTGCTGATGCTCGCTTTCATGGACGAGGAGGCGCTGAGGAGGACGCTCAGCACGGGCATGATGCACTACTGGTCGAGATCCAGGAGGAGGCTCTGGATGAAGGGGGAAGAGTCAGGGCACTACCAGTACGTCCTAGGAGTTTACGCCGACTGCGACTCGGACTCGCTGCTATTCAAGGTCAGGCAGGTCGGGAATGCCTGCCACACTGGGGAAGGCACATGCTTCCACAAGCCGGTTGTGGAGCACCTGGCAGCATGGGAGGTCCCGGCTGAGCTTGAGAGGGTGGTCAAGGACAGGATCGCGAACCCCCGCGAAGGGTCGTACACGTCGAAGATAGCCTCCGGCGGGCTTGCGAAGGCGGCGAAGAAGGTCGGGGAGGAGGGCGTCGAGGCAGCCTTGGCAGGGGTCGCGGAGAGCAAGGAGAGGACGATCAGCGAGGCTGCGGACCTGATCTATCACCTGATCATACTCCTCCAGATGAAGGGCATAAGCCTGGAGGACGTGTACAGCGAGCTCAGGAAGAGAAGGCGATGAGGATTGAGGCGGGGAGGTCTGGCAGCCAAATACCCCTAGCACGGTTCCTGAAGGCCCATTGGGCGATGGGTAACAAGCACAATTCCGTATCATAGGCGGGCGGGGTCGCTGGGCTATTGCCTGTTCTTCAATGCCTCTGCGAGCCTGAGCTGCCTGCCCTTCTCCTTCATTGCGACCACAAGGTCGTAGACATCCTCAACGCTATCGAAGCGGAGGCGGCTCACCTTCTCGAAGTTCCAGCCAGTGCACTTCACCGCCGAGACGAAGGAGGCGTACGACACGGCCTTGATCCAGCTGCCGGTCTTGTGGAAGGCGGCAAGGAAGCTCCCTGACCAGGTGTCGCCGGCCCCGGTGACGTCCACAGCCTTCTTTGTGATCGCCGCGAGCGCAGGGATCAGATCCCTTGTCCCCTCTGACCTGATCATGGTCCCGATCTCGCCGAGGGTCAGGACCAGGGTCTTGGATTTTATGGCTCTTATTGCCTCGGACACGACCTCCACGCCTGTGAGCGCGTGGAGCTCGCGCTCGTTCAGTATGAATATGTCAGCCATCGATGCAGACTTCAGTATCGACTTCCGGTTGGCGCTGCTGTCCATGTAGTTTATGCAAGAGTTGACCGAGATCTTCACGTCGAGGCCTGATCCCCTCAGTGCCGAGACCATCCGCTCCACCTTTGGGGGGTTCATAGGTGCAACGTGGACGAAAGCGGCGCCCCTCCGCACTGCGTTAAGGAGCGCCCGCGTAGTGATGGCTGAGGCAGGTCCCGGTTCGAAGGAGTGATAGTGCGCGTTCCAGTTGGCGTCGTATGAGATGTCGAACCTGGTGCTCCTGCCTTTGCGTCGGGCAATGAACTCGGCTGGGAACTCCGAGAGCGCCTCCCAGAAGCTGTAGTCGCTGCCAACAGCGGTGACAAGGCAGACGTCCCTGCAGAGCGTCCTCGCCCCGTAGGCCGCGTAAAGGGCGGCCCCTCCCGGCTGGATCTTTTCCCCGTTGGAGTTCTTCACCCTGTCTATGGATGTGTGGCCAACGAAGACGATCTCTGCCAACGGGATCACTGGTTTTTACAGTGGCGGATCCCCTATAAAAAACCTTGAGACTCCGCCTAGAGCATAAATACATCTTTGAGAAAGCCATAAAATGGCGCCTTAAATGCGGAAAAAAATGGTCACATCAATCATTGTGGCAGCAGCCATCATCGCCTGCGGCATGAGCTTCTGGGCGTACAGGCATCCGGATCAACAAAACCAGATCCACCAAAGCAACTACAGCCTTCCGATCGCTGAAAGGCGCTTCCTGATAGGCATGGTCCCCACGCCAAAGAGCATGCCCGAAACCACATTCAGCGATATCGCGGATGCATATCAAGAAGCGGCTTCACTCGGCGAGGCTGTGATGACATGGACATCAGAAACAGGCATCGGGGAGTTTGATCAGCTGAACAAGTCCAGAGTTGTGGAGGGAGCAAGGGTTTACGGGCTGAATCTGGTCATCACGCTGGACTTCGCAACAATTGCGAATGCAGGGGGCGCAGGGCTGGAGTATCTCATCGATGCCCCGCCTGGGGTGCCTGCAGACTTGTCAGACCCCCAGTTCATCGACCTGTGGGTCGCGGAGGCAGAGGCAATTGCAAGGGAGTTCAAGCCAGAGTACCTGTCGCTTGGGAATGAGGTGAATGATTACTTCTACTCCCATCCGGACGACTTTGGAGCTTACCTGGCGCTGCTCGACAGGACCTATGCTGCGATAAAGGGGGGTGTCGCAGCGCACCATGGTAATGGTTGTGCTCTCCTACAACCACATGGTAGAGAATGATCAGTTCTGGATGCTTGCCCCCCTCTCCAACAGGACTGACCTCATAGGGCTCACAACTTACCCTTGGAAGCAATTCAGTGCCCCGGAGGAAATCCCCGACGACTATTACCTGAGGATAAAGAACTTCACGGGCCAGAAGCTTGCTTTCACCGAGATTGGATGGGCATCATCCCAGGAGTCTGGAAGTTCAGAGAAGGAGCAGGCTGAGTTCCTTGTGCAGTTCTTGAGGCTGACCAAGGGGCTCGATGTCGAGATGGTTAATTGGCTATTCCTCCATGAAATCAAGATGGAAGGCACGGTTGCGTCCATAGTTGATCCAGGAACAGCATCGATATCCCTGAAAAATCCAGACGGGAGCAAGAAGGAGGTCTACTACCTCTGGCAGGACCTGAAAGGATTGCCCATTGCCAGATGAAGCAGGTTTCAAAGCGTAAATTTATGCGCGAGCCGGAGTTGGAGGCGCAGCTCCTGTTTCGAGATTTATTAAATAAATTAAAATAATTAAATTAATTATCTATATATACTTGTTGAATGCTCTATTAGCTGAGGTTGCGTGCTTTGCCGGGACTTCTGGACGAGATCTGCGAGGCGCTGAGGGGGCACCTGGATCTCCCGAATGCGGGGATAGTCTCGGGGTTCAATGAAGCGCTGAAGGAGGAGGACCTTAAGGAGCTCCCCCTCCCCGGATCCGACGAGATACCGGTGATCTCTGCGGTCGACGGGGGATCCAATGCGGTGTTGATGACCCCCACCCTTGCTGTCGTCTTGAACAGGGTCTACTACAACCAGTTCCTCGGCATGAAAAAGATGGACCACTGCGAGACCGTCGAGTTCATCTCCAAGACCGAGGTCATGAAGAAGGAGGGGAAGGCGATCTTCCGGACCGAGGTGTACCCGATTTCGGGCGGGTGCCCGCTCGATCCGTTGGAGATCGACACCAGGGACCAGTCGCTGATGGTCGGGAACATGTACGGGGACATGACCAGGGCGGTCTCCATCGCCAGGAGGTTCTGCGAGTGGAAGATGGCGGAGAGGGCGGTCGAGTCCGGCGCCGAGTGTGTCCTTATCGACGGGGCGCTCCAGACCGCGTTCAAGGGCGAGACTGAGTTCGCCAACAGGCTCTACCAGAAAGCAAAGGAGCGGGGCGCGGTCGTCGCAGGCCTCTCGAAGAGCACGATCATTTACCTCGAGAGCGGGTACCCAGTCGCGGGGACTGTTGATTTCATGGCGAGGAGAAAGGGGTACGAGAGATGGATAATCAGGCTCGGGATGTCAGAGGAGTGGGCCCACCACGCGACAGTCTACTACGCTAGGCTCCATGAGGCGGCGGACAGGGGATACAGGCTTGACGTCTTTGAAGGCGCGACAGGCGGGCAGCTGGATTCCCTCCTCAGGGGGCTCTTGGCTTGTTCTTCGTACATGTGGTACCCCGGGTACCCGTACCCGCTGATCGACGCGCACACATACGCGAAAGTGGGGAACCATGAGGTTGAGAGCCTCAAGGGTCAGATCCTGGACAGGCTGAGCCCTGAGGAGGCGGAGAAGCTCGAGCTGATGGAGAGGGCGAGTGCCCCCCACGAGGTGCTGGACTCCCTTGGGGGTTGACTCGCCAGTGGAGGATCAGGGTAAAGAGTATCAGGAAGGTCAAATAGGGCGTGGAGATATGGAAACAGGAATGGGGATTGGGACGACGGATTATGTTGGGCAGATAGTCGAGGGGGATGACGGAGAGCTCGTGCTGAGGGAGAAGCAGGGGGCCAAGCTCGAGCTCGGCGATCTGGTCGTCGTGGACAACGAGAAAGTGAAGTACATCTGCATGGTCTCGAAGCTGACATACGGGAGCCTGATTCACCCGGACAGGATCCTGACCAGCTCGGGGAGCGTGCTCGAAGGGGTGAACCCCCGGCTTGAGTTCCCCGACAAGGACCTCAGGATATTCAGGCAGGTCCATGTGAAACCGCTCCTCGAGGTGGCATCCGAGAACGGCAAGCAGAGCCCAAGGGCGCCGAGGAGCATCCCTGAGTTCATGTCAAAGGCGAGGATGGCATCGGCCCAGGACTTCTCTTTCATGGAGGCGCCCAAGACGAAGGTATTCATCGGGAATGTCAGGAGCGGATCGAGGACCCTGCCTGTGGAGTACAGCATGGACGGGGAGAGGCTCCTCTCGCACCATGTCTTAGTCTCAGCGCAGACGGGGAGGGGGAAGTCGAACCTGGTCAAGGTGCTCCTATGGGAGGCTATGAGACACGGTAAGTTCGGGGTTCTTGTGATGGACGTCCACAACGAGTATTACGGGACGACCACTTCAAAGGGGCTCAAGGACCACCCCGACGCCGCGAGGGCGCTCGTCTTCTACTCGAGGAACCCGCCGCCCGGGCAGCAGCTCCTGAAGGTCAACCTCAAGTCCATAGACCCTGAGGATCTGATGGGCGTGGTGGAGTTCACCACTGCGCAGGAGGAGACCCTGGAGCAGCTCAGGAGGCAGCACGGCGCCGACTGGGCCTCGGCGCTCCTGGCGGTGAATGAAGAGGACGAGTCATTCAAGAAGGCCAAGGGCACGATCCGCGCACTGAAGCGGAAGGTCTGCAACATATTCAACCTCAGGGAGACCGCGGCTGGGTACGAGTGCGCCGACGGCGTCTTCGACCTTGGCGGCATGGGGGAGGAGACGATAAACGACATGGCACAAGCCCTGGAGGATGGGAAGGTGGTCCTGATTGACGGGTCGTCCATCTCGGACGACACAGGGCTGGTCATCGCCTCTGCGGTGCTCAGGAAGCTCTTCGACAGGTACGATGGCTACAAGTCATCGGGCGTCCTCAAGGAGAAGGCCCAGGTCGTGGTCGTGCTCGAGGAGGCGCCGAGGCTCCTCTCAGGGGCGTACGGGGACAACGTCTTCAGCAGGATAGCCCGCGAGGGGAGGAAGTTCAGGATCGGGCTGATAGCCATCACCCAGCTTGCCTCGGTCATCCCGAGGGAGATCCTCGCGAACATCGGGACCAAGATAATAATGGGCAACGAGATGGCGCTCGAGAGGAGGGCGATAGCAGAGAGCGCGGCCCAGGACCTGGCAGACTTCGACAGGATAATAGCAGGGCTGGATGTGGGCGAGGCAATAGTCAGCTCGATATTCTCCAAGTTCCCAGTCCCGGTCAAGGTGCCCAAGTTCGAGGACCTCGCCGGGATCGGGAGGGGGCCCGGGATGGAAGAAGCACGGGCGCAGCCGGCCCCGAGGAAGAGGTACTTCTAGGGGAGCACTCGGGGGTGCCTGCGGGGCGAGAAGCAAGGCAGAAAAAGGGGATTTGGAGAGAAGGTTTGAGGGCAGGGGTGCAATCTGAATGAAGTTCGCGCACATGGCAGACCTCCACCTCGGGGCAGTCTCGGATCCCAAGATGAAGGATCTCGAGTCGTCGACCCTAGAGAGGGCGTTCAGGATATGCGAGGAGCGCGGGGTGGACTTTGTGATCATAGCAGGCGACATATTCCACATCAACATACCGGACCTCGCGGTCGTGAAAGGGGCAGTGGAGGTCTTCAAAAGGTTCACCGACACAGGGAGGAAGATCTACGTGGTGTACGGGAGCCACGACTTCTCCCCGAACTCGACCTCGATAATAGACATCCTTGAGGCGGCAGGGGTCGTCGTGAGGGTCGGCAAGCCGTCCGCTGAGGAAGGGAAGCTGAGGCCCGAAGTGCTCACCGACGGCAGGACAGGCGCGAAGATCACGGGGATCTCTGGGAGGAGATCCTCCCTCGAGAAGGAGGCTTTCGCAGATCTGGACAGGGAGTACCTGAAGCAGATCGAAGGCTTCAAGATCTTCGTCTTCCACACCGGCCTCCTCGAGATGCGGAAGGAAGGCGAGAAGTTCGACGGGATCTCGCAGAGCGCGCTCCCAGAGGGCTTCGACTACTACGCAGGGGGCCACATCCACAGGGTCTTCGTCGACAGGTCAGGGAGGGTGGTCTTCCCAGGGCCGCTCTTCACCGGGTGGGGCGGGGACCTCGAGGCGACTGTGCTGGGCGAGCGGAGGGGGTTCTACATAGTTGAGGCAAGCCAGGGGGTTAAGCCAAGGCTCGAGTTCGTCGAGCTGAGGCCATTCGAGGGTGTGCACAAGGTCATAGACGCAACTGGGAAGACCGCGGATGAGCTCAACGAGGAGCTCAGGCTATGGGCGACCGAGGTGGACGCGGCGGGGAAGGTCGTCCTGCTCAAGGTGCACGGGGAGCTCTCGTCCGGGAGGACCAGCGACATCGAGTTCGGGCTCATCAGGGAGATCCTTGCGGAGAGCGGGGCGATCTACCTCCACCTCAACAGGAATGCCCTGCGGACCAGGGAGATGGGGATGGTCACTGCGATGGGCGAGAGCGCCGAGGAGATCGAGGGGAAGATCTTCAAAGAGATGGCGGGTTCGGTCAAGGGCAAGGACGGCGAGCCCGTGGTGAAGGAAGAGGCCGCGGTCGCGAAGAGGCTGCTCTCAGCACTGAGGAACCCGAAACAGGAGGGGGAGAGCCTCGAGGACTACTACGGGAGGCTGAACAGGGATGTAAGATCAGCCCTCGGGATTCTACAGGAGGGCGCAGGGATCGGCAAGGGCGCAAGCGATCGGGTCGCCAATGCTGGTAGTGATCTCGGAGGCACCAAAGCCTTCGCGCCCGGCAGGAGGCCGCAAGCCCAATGATCATCAAGTCGATAAAGCTCAGGAACATCCGGACCTACGAGGAGGAAGAGGTGAGGCTCCCGGAGGGGATCATCCTCTTCGAGGGCGGGATCGGCGCGGGGAAGTCCACCCTGCTCCTCGCTATCGAGTTCGCGCTCTTCGGGCTCGGGAACGAGAAGGGGACGACGCTGCTCAGCATCGGGAAGAACTCAGGCAGCGTCGAGCTCACATTGGAGACGGGCGGGAAGGAGGTCAAGGTGCACAGGGGGCTGGAGAGGGGCAGGAGGGCAGGGGGTTCCAAGGCAGGATCGCTGCACCAAGGGCTCCTCGTCCCGGCAGGCGTGAAGCAGTCCGATTGCTGGATCGAGGTAGACGGCGTCCGGACCTCCTACTCGCCGAGCGAGATGAAGGAGCAGGTCCTCAAGATACTCAACTACAACGAGCCTGTCGACCCGAAGGCCAAGAGCGTCATATTCAGGTATGCAGTCTACACCCCCCAGGAGGAGATGAAGGAGATCCTCTCGCAGCCGCCGGACCTGAGGCTCCAGACGATCAGGAAGGCGCTCAGGATCGAGGAGTACAAGATCGCCATGGAGAACGCCAAGGCGATCGCGTCGGACCTGAGGAAGGAAGCCGAGTTCATCAGGAAAGGCACCGAACGCCTGGCGGAAATACAGGAGGAGATCAGGGGCATCGAGGAGAGGCTCCCGGATCGCGAGGAGGGCCTGCAGCGCCTGAAGGCTGAGGCCGAAATGATCGAGGGGGAGATTGGAAAGCTCAAGGAGAGAAGGGGGAGCCTGCAGGCGGAGCTGCTGGCCCGCGCGAAGGACGCGGAGGGCATCGATCGGATAGAGTCGGATCTCCAGAGGACGAGGAAGGAGATCGCCGATCTGGAGAAGAAGATCGAGACCGGCAAAAAGAGGCTGGAGGACCTCCAGGCGAGAATAAAGGCGATTGGGCCCATAATAGAGCCCGCCATGTCCGAGGATGAGGTCGAGGGGATGCTCGAGGAGGCGAAGGCGAGGCTGAGCGGGTACGACAAGGAGCTCGGGAGGCTCAAGGCAGACCTGGAGAATGTGAAGACGCTCGTTATGAAGGGGTACTGCCCGACTTGCAACAGGGCGATCGACGGGGCAGAGTATGCGGCCCACCTCCAAGAGGCAGAGGCAAAATACGAAAAGGTAAGGATGGAGCGGCAGAAGACGGCTGAGGAGATCAGGGACCTCGAGAGGGCGAGGAAGGAGATCGCAGAATACGCCATGAAGAAGGGGCAGCTCAAAGGTTTGGAGGAGACGGCGTCCGAGGTAGAGGACGGCATCTACGACGCCCAGCACAGGCTCGGGGAGGCGAAAGAGAGGGAAAAGGAGCTCTCGGAAAGGAAGGCAAGGGCGGAAGGGGCGGCAGAGGCTTACAAGGCTGTTAAGAGGGAGTGCGAGGAGTGCGAGGCGCAGATCACCAAGAAGGAAAAGGAGAGGGACGGCATCCTCAGCAGGAAGGCCGCGCTGGAGAAGGAGATTGCCGTGGAGAAGGAGAGGCTGGCTGACCTGAAGGCAGAGGCCGAGAGGCTCGAGGGCGAGAGGAGGAGGGCGGAGAGGCTCGGTTTGCACTCAGAGTGGCTGGTGAAGTACCTCGCGGCTGCGCTCGAGAGGATAGAGCTCACTGTGATGAACGCGGTCAGGAGGGAGTTCGAGGAGGAGTTCTCGAAGTGGTTCTCCTACCTAGTCGAGGACCCGTCGAAGGGCGTCAGGATAGACGAGGACTTCACCCCCCTCGTGACGCAGGACTCGTACGAGCAGGACGTGGGCAACCTGAGCGGCGGGGAGAGGACCTCGCTCGCGCTCGCGTACAGGCTGGCGCTGAACAGGGTCGTCCAGAGAAACTCGAGGATAGGCGCCGACCTTCTCATACTGGATGAGCCAACTGACGGCTTCAGCAAGGATCAGATCGGGAAGATGGGGGATCTCCTAAGGGAGCTGGGGCTGAGGCAGGCTGTGATAGTCTCGCATGAGAGGGAGCTCGAGGGCGCGGTGGACCACATATTCAGGATCCAGAAGGAGGGAGGGAGGTCCAAGGTCCAGGCTGGGTCGAGTTGAACGAGGCAACTTTTACATTTGCCGTCCCCCTCCCTGAATAATTGATCCTGGGAAGTGGATCGGCAAGGCATAGAGAGTCTCCACATCATCGAAGATGTCAGATCCTTAATTGGATGTCTGCTTTCCTCATGCAGTTACCTTGATTTTATGTAACATCCCTAAGAGGACGCTTTAGTCAGTTGATAGGCACAGTTCATATCCTGTATCGGAGGATGTACAAAAGGAAGGACAGGACGCTGATTATGATCAAGATTGGCGAAGTGACGAAGACGAACCCGTCGCTCCTGTAGACGTAAAGGATTATCCACGGGACCTTTTCCAGCGAGGGAAGCCTCTCAAGCACCATGGGGAGTATGAAAAGGATCGCGCCGAGGACAAGCAACAGGGCACCAAACAATTGGAGGGGGGCGAGATCGGCATCCAATTGAATCCACCTCTTCCGGCCTTATCATGTATTCGAAATGAGGCGCTGCTCTGGATATTGAAAAGGGCATAATATAATTTTTTGCAATCTTCATCGCCCTATGCTGTCAGAAGAGCCCGCCCAGGTAAGGCTTCAGCGCCGAGATCGTGCTCCTGATCGAGAGGGCAGAGTCCATCGCGAAGTAAAGGTAGCAGTGGCAGTCCCTTCCGCAGAGCCTCATCCTCTCCCTGCATTCCCTCGCCTTCTCCGAGGCGAGGAAGCCCATGATCGGATCTTCTGAGGCGTCGATGCTGCACACGGGGCTGATGTTGCACGGGTAATAGAGCCTCCCATCGGCATCAATCAGGACTGAGGCGGTGTTGCAGCTGTGCGGAACGTCGAGCGTCCTCAGGTACCTCTCGGTGGTTATCACGGTCTGCGGGTACTTCTTCTTCAGGCGGAGGACTTCGTCCCTGAAAGCGGCTATATCGGGGAGGTGGCTGTCGGTCCCAGGGAGGTGGCAGGCGGGCATCACCACAGCCTTGGCTCCCGCCCTGTGGCACATCATTACCTTCCACTCCAGGTCCTTCAGGTGCTCCCGCATCACGACTATCTGGGCTGCGACCACCGGGCCCCAGGAGGCATATTCCGGGAGGCTCTCGTACAGGTCGAGGTTCCTGTGCCCCTCGTCGATGCTGATGTGGAGGAAGTCTATGCACTTAGCGTAGTCCCTCATCGGCCTCCTGTCGATGAGCTTCCCGCTGGTCGTGAAGAGCAGGTAGAGGGGCTTAGCGTGGACGTACTCGAGGATCTCGCCGATGTCCTTCCGCATGAGGGGCTCCCCGCCCTCCATGCTGAGGAGCAGGACGCTCGATTCGGCGACGTTGTCGATGATCCGGAGGACCTTCTCGGTCGGCATGTCTGGCATCGGCTTCCTCCAAACGTCGCAGAACTCGCACCTCGAGTCGCACCGCTGGATCACCTTGAAGGTGCAGTAGAAGGGGTATCGGAAGTCTTTCTTGGCGTAGTCCACGGTCGCGTACCTGAGCGTAGATAGGTACTTCTTGAGAGGGAGCCTCCTGATCTTAGCCATGGGGAGAACACCTGCTGTCTTCCATATTTCTTATCACTTTTTATTTTTTATTGTTATGCGCATCAGGATTATTTTTTTAAAAAAAAGCAGATTATGTTGCTTGAATTTCGTGAAGATCTTGGGGAAGGCGGGACGGGACTAATTTGGATCCCCCCCTAGGCAGACACCGGCGGATTGGCGAGTGGCGCTACGGTGGATCCGCCAGATCCTCCGCCCTTGCCTTTCCCTTCATCGAGGGCAACCCTGAACCCAACATAGGATGCGGTTAGCCCGCTCACCAAAAGCTCGAACCAGAACGTCACGAGCCTGGAGAGTATGGTAACAGACGCGGCTATCTCCGCAGGGACGCCGAATCCCATGAAGAACCCGGTCATCGAGACCTCGATCACGCCGACCAGCCCCGGGATCCCCACAGGCATCAGCTGGACCATGCTGACGAAGATCGAGACCATGAGCACAGCCCAGTACGAGATCGGGTACCCGATGGACAGGAACATCACATAGGGGATCAGCGCGACCAAGAAGTACCTCACGGTAGCGATTGCGGCGGAAAGGATCAGGGACCTCCTCCTCGCCCCCGTTATCGACTCCTGGAAGGCGCATAGAGCGCTCACCGCCCTCTCCTTGCTCCTCTCTGCGTCATAGTCGCGCTTCAGGCGCTTGATGAGCGGGGCCATACGGGAGATCAGGCCGCAGATGTGCCTCTCGAACTTCCTCGAGTTAATTGCAAGGTACACGCCGAGGAGGCTGACGGCTATCGTGGAAACGCCTATCGCAATGAAGGAGTAGAACGAGCTCAGCTGCATCGCCCCGTTCGCAGCCAGGAGGATGATGCCCAGCCCAAGGACGCCGCAGAATGTGACCGCTAGGATCAGGCGGTGGAGCACCACGCTCGCCGTGGCCTCCCCGATGCTCAGCCTAGACCTCTTTGTGGTCATCGTGATCCGCACTATCTCGCCGGAGACAGAACCGGTAGGTATCATCATGTCGCCGAATATGCTGACGAGGACGACCTCGAAGGATCGGAGGAAGCCCATCCCTGGGGGGCTTAGGAGGACTTTCCAGCTGAGCGTGAATAGTGATATGCAGAGGACGTCTATCAGGATCGCGAGAATGGCTGCCCTGGGATCGAGCGCCAGGATGATCTGGACGACCTCCCAGAAGCCGACGAAGTAGAGGTACAGGAGAAGGATGGCTACACCTGCGATTATCGCCAGCTTCTTAGGGCTTATCGGGAGCTTCCCCAGGGCAATCCCCTCCACGGCATTCCAGATAAGCAGGTATGGGCATAGAGACCTATTAACCATGTCGCTCCATGTTTGAATGAGAATAGGAGGCAGGATTGCTCTAGTGGTTAATTGCACAACTTGGGTTTATGCTAAGCATCGCCCTTGAGGATTGACCATCTTCTTATATTTCCACAAAGCAGAGTAGTTGCAACAATCCAAGGCGATTTCGATGGGCATCCATGAAAAGCTTGAAAGATCCGTCGAGAGGATCTTCTTCGGCGGCAGGAGGACGAGGGCGAGCGAGTATATCGCATATGCAACTGGGAACATCGTGCTGATGGTTATCCTCTTCTTTGTGGCACTCAACACTATAGGCTACGACTGGACCGGGCAGCTCTACCCGCCTGGCGCTGGATACCGCCTCGACTTCCTGACGGGCGGGCTCGAGGACGGCATCCCACTGGTCCCGGAGTTCGTGGTCTTCTACGTGTATCTCTTCTATCCCCTGGCGATCGTCACGATGGCCTTCTTCGGCCTCGTCGAGTACAGGAGGGGGTACGCCCTAGGGTGGTCCCTCGTCGCGATCAACGCAATCGCGCTGGCGGTCTACGCGGTGTTCCCGGTCTCGACCTACTGGTGGAGGCAGGAGTTCCTCGCCCACCCGATGCCTGGCTTCTGGGCAGAGCAGGTCTACGCCATATGGGGCAGAGACACATCCTTCAACTGCTTCCCGTCGCTCCATGCTGCGGTATCCACGATCTGCGCCTACGCATGGCACAGGTACAGGAGGGCTAAGCCTGGACGGGCAACGAGAGTGGCTGAGGCCGTCGCCGTCTTCATCGCAGCGGGCGTCGTTCTGTCCACCCTCTTCGTGAAGCAACACTACATAGCGGACGAGGTAGCCGGCGTGGTGCTGGCACTTCTAGTTGGTAAGATCTTGTTCGACCGCCTCTGGAGCGACTGAACGCCGCGATGAGGCATGCCCCCATCCCAGCACCCACGCCGTTGCGGCGGCTGTGAGCGATATGAGGGGAACTCCGGACTGCAATGTGGTACTTCACCTTAAGCCTCAGTAGAAGGCCCAGGCAATTCGGACGCGCTGCGTCTGCCGGTTCCTGTGAACCCAATTTAGGTAAACCTTATATGCCCACCTTTTGGTAGTAACAATTGGTGGTAAATTGAGCAAGTACACCACGCTCTCGGTCAAAGTGCCCAAGGAAGTAAAAGAGAAGTTGAAGAAGCACGGCATCAGACCCTCGGAGATTTTGAAGAAGGCCATATTAGACGAGATCAGGGAGAGGGAGATCGAGGAGCTGGAGCGGAGGGCGGACGAGATGAAAGATGAATTGGCAAAATTCTCCACGGAGTACGTGGTCAAGGCCATCAGGGAAGACAGGGATTCCCGATGAGTTGCGTCTTCGATTCTTCGTCGATATTCGAGGCTCTGATCAGGAAAAGGATAAGGTGCCTCAGCGGCAACCTGACGATCAGCCTCGCCAGGTACGAGTTGGGAAACGTGATATGGAAGAGGGGCATGCTTTCCAAGGACCTAAAAACAGATGCCCAAGCGAAGCTCCTCGCCCTGGCTAGAGACGGGCTCAAACTGATGAAGGTGATCGACATAGAGGGGCAGGAAGAGGGCGTGCTTAATGTGGCTGAGGAGCTTAAGATCGCATTCTACGACGCTTCATACGTCTATGCTGCGAAAGCCCGAGGGGTGCCACTGGTGACTGAGGACAAGGGGCTGAGGGAGAGGGCAAAATGCAAGGTAAAAACTGTGAGCCTAGACCAGCTTGGCCACATAAATTGCCGAGATGTACAATGATCCTACTGGAGACCGATAGACAGCACGTCGGAGGGAAAATTGAAATAAGCGCTTAAGGAACTTTCGCTTTCCTCATCCTTAGTTCACTTTGTAAATCGATCATGAATTGGCCATGGCGATTTACATCAATCTATCGTCTCTACCGCCTGCAGTTCTTCTATATATTCTTCTGAGAGCAGATCTCGGCCCTTCAGGAGGTGATTCAGATATTCCCTTCTCGGCTTTAGTCCTTCTTTTATCTTATTTTCGTTAGCAACATAAACCCATGCTTTGAGAGGCTGGGCCTCGCAATTGACTTCAACCTCTATCCTATTGTAATGGTCAAGAATGCCTTCGTAATAATCTAATCTTTTGAGGCTGGTTTCATCAATTTCATAGAGTATGCCTTCAACCCTTCCCTCGCCTTTGACGATATTGGCAAAGCCGGCGCCCTGAAGGTATCGAACCTGATGGAGTTCCACGTGGAGAAGAGGATCAATGGCGACAAGGCGAACCTCGTGGTGGAGAGAGCGGGGAGGGGCCTCCTCGTCGTGGAGGCCAAGTACAAGAAGAAGGTAGCAGGCCTCGTCCGGGACATAGAACCCAGGGATCCGGAGGTGGTAAAGCAGGTCGTCAACTATGCTTCCCTAGGAGGCTACCCGTACTACGCGACGTGCAACCCGAAGAGGATAATACTCTTCCAGAAGGAGGTCCTGTCTCCTCTCCACGGCCTCCCTTGATGCATCCCTGCTCCTCTCTGTCGCAGATTCAAGCAGAGCGAAAATGCCTATATTGCTGGCCGAATCAATTCCCATAGGGGCTTACTCTGCCTCCTTTATGTTGTGTTTTTGTCCACAACACGAGGAGCGGGTAAGCTCCTAATCTAGCCTACGACTGAACGGCACCAATTCTTTAGATTCGGCGATAAAGTCCCAGATCAATGTGGAGATATCTTGTGTAAAGTTCGTTTTTCCTACATCTTTCGGTATTTTTTGATGTGGTTTGTGTGTCCAAAATCTCGAATGACTTCAAACCAAGATAGGCAAGAGTGGTTCGAGCGTTTAACGTAGGGCTTTCTCAAGGTTCTGAAACATAATCCCAAGTCTCGTATGGGATTGCGTTAAAGGGGTGGTGGCTTATAAACTGTCCTTGCAGATAGTCCCTGAATGATGGAAGGGTGAACACTGAAACAGATGTACCTCCGAGCGCTGAAGGGGGCTGTGTGGAATAATCTTCTGACTTCAGTCGTGGAGAGAGCCAAGGGAGGCTACTCTATAATCCTCATGGAGCTTGCCGAGGCGATAACGAACATCACGGCGTCGAAGAGAGCTATGGCCGCAATATCGAGCAGAAGGTTTGATAGATCCCCGCTGATCATCAAGCCTCTCACGGCGTCTACCCCGTAGCTCATGGGGTTGAAGAT